>Ga0233379_1000071_pt1 | contig 14030 bp, 15 predicted proteins | sample ElkDunMinimDraft_8_FD_180679 | JGI IMG/M metagenome (GOLD analysis project Ga0233379, IMG submission 180679) | Fecal eukaryotic communites from dung pellets of Tule Elk in California, USA - Elk Dung F1 | ecosystem: Host-associated > Mammals > Digestive system > Large intestine > Fecal | place...
AAAATCATGGGTAAAAAGAACGAATTACAGAACGTAACCGCAAACACTGAAATTGTGAACGCTAATGTTACCAGCGCTTTTCGCTTTATCGGTCAATTTGTATCTGACAAGCCACTTGTCAATTATGAAACTAAAACCGACACGAATGGCAATTCGTACGAGGTGGCAACCGTCACTACTGACAAAGGAAAGTTTGCCATAGCAAACCCCACAACGGCACGGCTTGTTAATGATTGCTATGTAATGAACGGCACGAAAGAGGCAGCAACTATCGCATTTTATGCAAAGCTTGCATATATTGACCATTTAAGCGACTATAAAAAGGCGTTTGCAGTCGATAACATCGGCGACTTTGCAAGCCTTGTTTATGGCAAAAATGGCAAAACGGTCAAGCTTTATGTGCGTACCATTAACGCATTTTACACTATTTCAGATGACGGCGAAACAGTTACCCCAAAATGTGACTTTATGGATAACGCATCATTGTCAAATCTTGCACTTGCACTTGCAATACTATCCCAGAAATGTAACAACGATGTTAAGAAATTTGAGGAAATGTATCTTACAACGGGTGAGTTACATCTTAACGCAAAACAGCCTATTTTCAAAAAAGAGGTTAAGGCTATCATGTCTGAGATAGACGAAACAACCCCCACAACGGGCGAAACAACCCCCACAACGGGTGAAACAACCCCCGATAATACAACCCCCACAACGGGCGAAACAACCCCCAAAAATGACTCGAATGAGGTTGTAATGACACCCGAAATGGAATTGAATGATAGCAAGCTTGAGGCGATATCTCAATTAGGTTACGTTTCAAGCGTATGCGAAAGAGTCGCCCCCGAAAAGACGGATAGAATAACTGAACTTATAAATGAGTTAATGGATATACTCGCATAAGTTAACATAATGTAAGTGTTAGCACTCATGTTAAGTGAGTGCTAATACATTGCATTTTAGTTAGTTACAACTAATTAAAGTTTAATTTAACTTTTTTAGTTAGTTACAACTAATTAAAGTTTAATTTAACTTTTCAAGTTTTAGTTAACTAATCATAGTTTGTTACAACTAACTCAAGTTTGTTACAACTAACGAACGTTCGTTCGACTAACCACCGTTCGCTACGCCTAACTCAAGTTCGGCATGACTAACTCAAATTGCAATTTCAATATTATATATATATAAGTTAACTAAATATTATTCTATGATAATTTAAGTTAACTTAAGAAAGGAGATGACAATGTCAGACAACGATAACACTTTCCCCATATTCATTTACGAATGTAACCGGGGGGTTATAAATGACTTGACCGGATTTAATTTCTACTCAAAAGCCGGTTTTGCGCCGGATACAGTGCAACTGGCAATTACAGTTGAGCAAGTGTGCATATTAAAGGACACTATTTCCATACGTGTTCAGGATCTTGAGGCGGAGATATCCAAATCAGATTTTTCAGAGCTGGTTCGTTAAGTTAACTAAAGAAAGACGAGGTATAATAAATGGATAATGATTTAATTTCAAAAGAGGAAGAAAAAGAGGTTCTGATGGCTATGGCAGTAATTCTTAAAAGGAACTGTGAGAAATATCCAGAGTGCAAGGGATGCCCTCTATACGGCATACATAAGCCGTATGTTGGATACTCTTGTCCTATTTCGGTAGGTCAGAATCCATGCGAATGGGCAATAGATTAAGTTAACTAAAGGAGGGTATAAAATGGAAGAACCGATTATAATTGACACTCAGTTATATCCAGACGAGGAATATGAGCCTTTACGGAGAACGTTAGCAGAGATACTAACAAAGCCAGATGCATTAAAGGTTTACGCTGATTTGATTAGGCATGAGTGCAAAATGCATGGAGATTGTCCCGATTGTGTCTTTTATGATAAAGACGAAAATAATCCAACTTGCATCTTAACATATAGAGCGCCAGAGGCATGGCCTCTTGAGCATCTTAGTTAACTAAAGGAGGGTGATAAAAATGGCGAGGAGAAATAAACAGTATCGTCGTAGAATGACGGATTTGGAATTTGAGAAGTTGGAAAAACTTAGTCGTGAGACAGGGTTTTCTAAGGCTGCAACTATAAGGCATGCCTTAAAGAACTACGAAATGATGGCTCATTATATAATAAATGACAGAAAAGCAATAGAAGGAGCAATAGAAGAAGCATATAGAGGCGGGTTTACTCATGCGGTATACACAGATACCGATGGTATTAAGTCAACTAAACCAAATATAGAGCCAATAGGAGGGGCTAAAAATTAGGTGGTTGAATATATAAGCACACATACAACAATAAAAATAGAAAAGGAGATAAAATTATGAATTTTTCACGTTTTAACAAAGAAAGGCTTTTCGCAGTCAACACAGCAGGTTTCGATTATGTCAACTTAGAGGATCTCTACACCAGGAACAAGGCTGACAAAATCTACAAGGTTTGCGGTCTCTACATCGGCACCAAATCTCAGTTCGATCCTGAGGTTCCTATCGTTGCATTGAACGACACTTATGTTAACTTACCGGTACACCAGCTCAGCGAGGTTCAGTCGATGCTTGCATCACCTCAGGCTATTCAGGGTATCAGAAACGGTGAATGTGGATTTACCATCCAGCATTATTACCAGCAGCGCTACAAGAAAGAGTGCTATAAAGCTGTATGGTGCAACTATATCCCGGATGACACCGAAGACGACAGCATAACAGACGACGAATAAGTCAGGGTATAGGGGGTTAGTTAACTAACCCCCTTATTTAATAGAAAGGAGGTGTAAAATGTTTATCGGTGAGTTAACTAAATATGAACTTGCAAGATTTAAGACATTTCGAAAAAATAACGTATGCCCGATATGCGGGAGACCGGTAGACGTTAATGAAGGATTTGAAATGCTTAAGGTAAAGTATGCGGCAAATACGTACTATGCATTTATTCACACAAACTGTATTTTAAGTCAACTAAGTAGGAGGTATCGAAATGGCGAAGAGAGTTCAGAATCGTAATCTAAATGAAATCAGAGCACAGTTTAAGTCACTACAAGCTAAAGCTAACGCAAGAGCTGAAGAATTGCAATCAGCGGGACTTTCCGACTACTCAAGAGCGTTTAATGAGGCGGCAGATAAAATGGGTGCTTACAGATCAAATGATGCATATTTGTTTGATGTCAACGACACTCAAAGATACAGAGAAATACGTCGTGAAGTTGAGCGTATGAATAAGTTTCTTAATGATGAAACCTCCACTGTAGAGGGGGTACAAAAAATGATGGCTGCTGAAAAATATAAAGGAGCATTTTCCGGCGGCTGGTATAAAAAGTATGGCGTCTCTTATGACAAATCAAGAATAGATGAAGATAAAGCAAAAATAGCTTTTTCAATATATCGTAGGCTTGAAGAATCTGGCGATTCAAGAGAAAAGATAATAGGTGATCTTGGATATGGTTCTGAAAGTCTTGTTATGCAAATATATGATATGGTAGTAGAATCAGGAATTGAAAATGATGATAGTGTTCAATATTGGGCAGAGTACGGAAATATTCTTGAGGAGACCAGTAGAAGACTTGATGATCTTTACATCAGAAAATATAACGAAGCCCACGATATAATGGACGAGGGTGATGAAGATAGCAAGTCCTTAATAGATAACATTATTCGAAATAAATCAGCCTGGGATTATTTCAATTTCTAAGGAGGGTATAAAAATGTGGCTCGGATATAATAATTTCGATCATTACTATAATTTTAGTCAACTTAACGAATTTCTTGATGAGGCATTTTGCAAAGGTTTGCCAATAGTAAAAACCTCAAGAGGAGTTGAGTACATAAATCTTCCTTGTGCATTTGATATTGAAACATCATCTCTTGAGCAAGATGATGAAAAATATGCCTTTATGTACTCTTGGGCAGTATGCATCAACGGATCGACTCTACTTGGAAGAACTTGGGGACAGTTCACAAATCTATGCTTTAAGTTGTCAGAAAATTTAAATCTTGATCCGGAAAAAAGAATACTTATAATGTACGTCCACAACTTATCTTACGAATTTCAGTTTATTCGGAAGAGATTTGTATGGGAACATGACAGGGTATTTTCCGTAAAGAATAGACGCCCGGTTTATGCATTATGTAATTTTGGCATAGAGTTCAGATGTTCCTACCTACTCTCAAACTACTCGCTCGCATATATAGGTAGCTCTATGTTAACTAAATATAAGGTTACTAAGAAAGTCGGATTACTTGATTATTCAAAGGTTCGTACTTTCATAACTCCATTAACGCAGAATGAGATTAGGTATCAGCTTGATGATGTGCGAGTAGTTGCCGCATATATTCAGGAAAAAATAGAGCATGATGGGTCAATAATAAAGATACCATTGACTAACACTGGCTATGTCAGAAAATATTGCTCAGCTCACTGTCTCAAAAAAGCAGCGAAAACAAATTTTGATTATCGACTGCTCATGAAAAATCTGCAAATAGAATCTGAGAAAGAATATCAGCAACTTAAGAAAGCATTTGCCGGGGGTTTTACTCACTGCAACCCAAATTATTCTGGCGTTGAGTTAATTGATGTAGGTTCTGCAGATTTAACATCTGATTATCCATATCAGATGGTCGCTGACTACTTCCCGATGACAAGAGGAAGATTTATCGGTAGAGTTACAAGTGAAAAGCTTTTCAACAAATTACTCAAAGGTTTTTGTTGTATCTTCACAGCAAAGTTTACAGAGTTAAGTTCAACGATTGATTATGAGCACTACATCTCAACGTCAAGATGCGACTTTGTGTCTAAGGACTGCATAGTCGACAATGGTCGGTTGGTTTCAGCGGAAGAGGTCCAGATTACGTTAACTGAACTTGATTTTGATATAATCAATCAAGTTTATGAATGGGATACATTAGAGATATGCAACATGCGTGTATATTGTAGGGGGTATCTTCCTCGGGAACTTGTTTTATCAATTCTTGATCTATATAAGAACAAGACATCTCTTAAAGGAGTTGAGGATAAAATTATAGAGTATATGGTTTCCAAGAATATGATCAACGCATCATATGGAATGGCTGTCACTGACATTGTTCGTGACGAAATCAAATATGATGAGCTTGATGGCTGGAAACGAGATGTAGGAAATGCTGAAGAGCAGTTAGTTAACTATAACAAAAAATTCAACAGATTTCTCTCATATGCTTGGGGAGTCTGGGTGACTGCTCATGCAAGACATTGCTTATGGCAGGCTATAATGGAGTTCAAAGATGATTATGTTTACTCCGACACAGATTCTGTAAAAGGCTTAAACTTTGAAAAACATCTTCCATTTTTTAGGTCATACAATAACCAGGTTCTTGCAAAGTTGGCAAAGATGTGCAAGGCTCAAAATATACCTCTTGAGATGGTAATGCCTAAAACTATCAAAGGGGTGAAAAAAGTTATAGGATACTGGGACATCGAGGAACCCTATCTACAGTTTAAGTCAATTGGCGCAAAACGCTACATCTACGAGCATGAAGACCATACATTTGGCATGACGGTAGCCGGGGTTAATAAAACATCGGCGTTACCATATTTATTATATGAATACGGAGGCGAACAATATCACACTGATGAATGGCTCAAGACATTTCAGCTCGCATATGATCCCAGACCAGAAATGAAAACACTGGCAAAAGCAGCAATGAAAAAAGTTGTTGCGGAATCTCAGAAACCTAATGGATTGTCGTATTTCAAAGTGATGCTATATTTCTCTGAGAATTTGTTTATTCCGAAGGACTTCACTGGCAAGCAGACACTTACATATATAGATGTTCCAAAAGAACTTATGGTGACTGACTATCTCGGCAACACAGCAAAATGTAAAGAATACTCAGCGATTCACATGGAACCGGCATCTTACAGTTTTTCAATTTCAGATGCTTATAGATCATATCTTATGGGTATACGAGATGCATCAATATAAAATTAGGGGCTTAGTTAACTAAGCCCCAATTTTTATATAACATCTGTTTTGCAAAACTGCATATAGTTTCTTACAACTTCCCCAACATCATTATCCTGATAGAAAACTTTTTCATCTCTAAAAAACATGCCAATTCGTTTGCATACTTTAAGAGAACTTCTTCTAATATTTCTTACATGATTAGGACGAGGGTCATATTCATCGGAGAATACCAGATCCCTTTCGGGGTGTCGTATATCTCCAGTCTTCCTATGAAAATATATAAAATTACAGTCATCAAGACATACAAATTCTCCTTGTAATATCTGATCATTAAATTTTAAGAAGAATTTATAATTTATATCATCATCACTAAATTCTCTGGGACAATGCGGATATAAATCAAGTTCCCATGCGCCGCCGGTTATCATATTAAGAGATGGGTTATCAAATGCAAAATACACCTCAGATTTTCTACCCTCAATATTATGGTTTATAGTTCTCTCAACAGCAACTTTTAGTCCGCTATTGCCATATGTATAAACATCAATTTTGCCAGGTTCCATTTCCTCAACATGTCCAAGTCCCATTTCTTTGAAATATGGACAGTATTTGTTAACAGTGTTTCCCAGCATATAAATTGTAACATTATTTCTCTGTCTGATAATAGTACTCAAACAGTTCATAAATGTAACAAATTCATTATTCAGATAACCTATTCTGCTTATGAACTCATCAAATATGATAGTAGTTATCTTAGGATATGAAACTGATTTATCATGCTCCATGGAGCTTAATGAAAAACCATAGCAAAACGGCTCTGAGGCGGTAGTTAACTTATCCGGGTTCTTTTCATCAGGCTTAGCAAAAAACCACTGACTTGCATTATACTTAACAGTTGTCCATTTACCATCGGTTAGTTGACTAATAACATCATTTGCGGCAATACTGGCAAACAAGTTCTGACCACGTTTACCAATAAAGTCTTCCCTATATCTTCTCAGATACGCCGTCTGTTCACCATGCTTAACATATCTTTTTACAGCCTCCTCAAGTACTGAGTATGTTTTTCCATTTGATCTTTTTCCAAAGATTATGTTATAATGGCATTTAAGTGATTTTATTTTTTTCAAGCTATAGAATTCAGTCACTTCATCATGGGGGATATCTTCAACTATATCCCCCGTTGCGTCAAATTTATTCATTTGCACCTCCGTTAGTTAACTAAATGTAAATTCCCTTCGCTATCATCTCAAGAATCTCATTTCTCTCCTGAACTGAACCAATAAAGCCATCAGCAAGGTAAACACAAGAACTCTTAAGAAATCCAGAAAATGAACCAATTTTACCGCCTCTACCACTCGGATACCCCATGATATCAAGTTCATTCTCAGGTCTGTAGTTATGTCGTATCGCAACAATGAAATGAACCTTTTGATTAGCAAACATACCAAGATTACCACTATACTGTCCTCTACTTGCCATAGGAGGGTCTGCATAAGCATTTTTAGCCTTATACATCATGTCAACTCCAGCAACAGCAGCAACACCAGCTCCAGCTGCACCGAGAGCAATACCTCCAGCTGCAAGAGCATTCGCCGCAACAGCTGTCTGAGTTCCAGCGCCAATTCCAAGCGCAGCTACACTCTCGCCACCGGCGAAAACAGCTTCTCCGGCTCCGGCTAAAGCAGTACCTCCCTTAAGCCCACCAGCAACACCGGCAGCAACACTTGCGCTACCTCGGGTTATAGCTTGTAACATATTAGCAGCAGTTCTTCCAGTTACCGGTCTCTGACTACCTATCATACCGTCCATGCTATCCAAGAGTATATTATTAGCATAGATTAACGCAGTACAAGCTCCGGTAAATATATCAACAGCATACTGAATTTTAACAGTCTTGTTAATATATTTCTGCACACTTAACTGATAAGTACCGCAGTACGGCAACTGAACATAGATATTAGTATATGGTTCATAATCCCTAAAATCTTTAAACATATCCGGTAAGAAAAATTCTCCGACAGTTATGACTTTATCATTCATGTTAACTTTCTTGCCGGTTGCATTTTGGCTTTCCCAGCCACCAACCCATATAGATCCGCTGCTACTTTCAAGACTACAAACCAGACTTGCATCAAAAGGAAAGTACTGGCATCCAATTATAGCATTTGCCTGGTTATCACCAAAAAGAACATTACCGTCTTTGAAAGCATTTATGAAAGTAGGGTCCTGAATTTTGAAAATCTCACTAAAGAAAGCAATCATTTCACTTCTACTCAGCACATAAATGGCAGATCCAGCAGCATATGTCTGTCCATTAACACCAGTCTCAGTTTCAACGTCAACATCACCAAAGTCAGGCTCGGGTAACTCTTGTTCATATGCCAGAATATCTGAATAGTTCAAAGCATCTTCGATACTCAATTCATCATTAGCATACTTAGTTGCATCTTCAGCATTTCCAAATATAGGAATGTTAGTATCAAAGTCACTAACAGTAACCGCATCACGAGGAGCAAATCTGGAAATAGTATATGAATATTCCTGAAAATGAGTCTGAAGATTATCTTCGTCAACTGCAAACGCATCTTCATCAGTATATTCACCTTTTGGTCCTTTAAACCGAGTTAATCCACCTGGAACAGTAAGTACTAAAGTGTAATATCTTGAGTCAGTTGGTTTAACTCTATACAGTCTAATTTTGTTATCATGTCCAGGTTTCCAGCGATAATTATACCATGCACTACTTTTTACACCATGATAATCATGTGTAAAAATATTATGCAAAAAATAGTATTTTTGATCCAGTTCATATTCTTCACGAGGACTAATTGGAGGGTTAAGAATTCCGGTAGTATCCTCACCGCCGCTTCGTATGAAAGCAAGTAATTCAGCATCAGTTTCAAATATGGGCAAATCTGTTTCAATAATACACTCATGATGACGGGGCCAGTTTCCGCCATCATTACATACCATATCAAATGGACATATATTAGCTCCTGCACCGACATCACTAATTATTGTATTACTAGTAACATCGCCACTATCATCATTATAAGCACTTTCCCAGTGATAGTTATTTATTCCAATGCCGCCCCAAAGCCAAGTAAAAGTAATACTATTATCAACAACAGAGGCTCCCCACGCTCCGACAGGATCATATCCGCCGCCATTAACAACCTCTCCTAAAAATTGAAGTCTTCCCTCAACTGCACTACCAGTTGGATTACGGAGCCAACCCATATGTTCAAGAGAAATTCCAATTATAATAGGATTAGGTTGGTTATGATAAGAGCACCAACCTTTATTACCAGCATTTGTTTTTATAATGCCTCTCCGCCCAGGATAATATCCATTATTACCCTCAGACCAATAGTCAACATCTAATTGAAATTGTCTATCAGACTCTGTTTCTGATGTTGAGTCAACTATTTTGCCGCTCCAACCCTTACTTTTTAAAGTAAGTTTTGCTTGAGATGCGCCTGAATGTTCATCAAAAATCCTCTCAAAAGCCATATCACGATCCTCCTGCACATATCAATACATATGAACCACTGTCCGGTGTGAACTCAAAAGGTAAGCTCCTACTGTAATATTCAAATCCTGACTCAGATGAAATTGCATCATCATCAACGTAAGGGTTATAATTACTTGAACTCCTTTCTGCAATACACTCACTCTTCATGATCAAATCTCTATAATTATAAAGAGCATCGGCATGTAACATCAGCAACATTCTCTTGCCATCTACTGCCGGTGGCTCTCGGAAATAATAATAACGATTAAAAGCAGCGATGTACGCATAATTAGCATTAAGATAGCTTGCATTATATTCCACCCATATATCCGGATTTATAACATCACAACCCTCTCTAAGATAACCATCAAGAGTTGCAATTGCCGTGAATGTCCTTTCTAATCTATTAAGCAACTTAGTATTGCTATACAAATTTATAACCATAAGCACCTCCTTTTTAAATAGGGGTGCTTAGTTGACTAAGCACCCCATGCCGGCTCAAGTAAGATCTGTCATGTTAAACCCGATCTTGAAATCGTCGCCGTCCATATACATATCACCATGGATAGCCCAAAGATTTGCAGAAGGAATGGAATCTGAAACAAGAGCAAATGATACGAACTCAATACCATCTTCAAAACTATTCAGAATAGCCATTCCACGGAACTTATGCTCTGTACCTCCGATATCAGAGGTAAGAGAAACCTTAGCCATTCCGCCGCCTTCGCAAATTGCCATAAGTTCGTTGTACTCCTTTATAGTGCCAACTGCAACGGTCTCCTCAAGGTCGATAGCATCGCCGGTAAAAACAAGTTTAGGGATATTATAATCACCCATTTCAATAGAAATCTGTACTGCCATAATTATTCTCCTTTCTTAGTTGACTAAGCTTTAAGCCAGTACGAATACAACACCGTTCTCGTTGAAGTCATTGAAGTAACCAGCATCAAACTTGTACCAGTTATTCGTAAACTCACCCTTAGGGTTGTAGTTTGTAGTAACCCTACGATCAAGGTTAGATACACCAAGAGCCTCTCTGTCGAACAGCACGCCGATAACATTTGAAACAGTTACCGGGCTCTGAGCACCTTCAGGAGTGATAATGATCTTGCTAGTATCAGCAAATGCAAATGCATTGCCGGATCCCTGCCAGAAAGCAACACTCTCAGCACCAGGAAGTTTTACAAAATCATTGTGGAAGGTATCTGACTGCAGATACATCTCAGATGCCATAAGAGCATCATTATGAAGAATAAGATGCAGTTTGTCAGCCGGAGTATGACGGGGCTTGCCACCTTCGTTGAAAAGAGTAGAAAGCTTTCTCATCTGTGTAGCCTTTCTGCTGATAGCAAAAGCAAGGAACTTATTGAAATCAGTATCAGAAAGAGCAGTTGCTGCAGAGGGCGCCTGCTTTCCAGTAAAAGCTGCATACTCAGTCAGAAGTTTGCAAAGTCTGGGGCCTCCAGTACCATCACCATAAGTTGTAACGATGAAGTTATTGATAGTAGCCTCAACAAGGCTGTCCATCTTAACAGTCATACCAGTGCTGATAGCAGTCTCGATCATTGAGAAAAATGCCTGCAGCTGACCAGCATTTGAAAATGCTGACTTAACCTGTCTCTGAGCAAATGACATGGGAATGTCAAATGTACGACGCTTGCTGAAAAACTTTGCAGATACATCAGGCTTGTAAAAGATATTAGGATCATAGCTCCTGCCATCTCTGAGATCCCAGGTATCATTGTCTTCAGCCTCAGGAATTCCCTCGTATGTAATTTTCTCTTCAACAGCACCAAACTCCCAACTCTCCATCATAACAGAAGGAGTGCCACCAGTATAAGGTCTGTTAACAAAAACAACCTTACCAATGTGGTCGATAAGATCTCTCACATAGTGATCCATCTTATCAGTGTCGAGAATTTCAGCTCCGGTATCAACAATATCATTTGCATCTACCGCAGAAACAGCATCCTCACCAATGTACTGCTTGTTAAGTTCGTTGACGATATCCGCCACCTGTGTCATTTCCATAATTAAGTTCTCCTTTCTTAAGTTAACTAATAGTTTAAATACATCTCGATACACAAGAAATCTGCAGCATCCCGTAAAATACTCCTCATATAGTTCCATTTCCAGAGGTCGATTTCCTCCTGCAACTGTTTCTGCGAAGTAAGATTTCCTATGTTACCAAAATGCCTTCCACTTCGATCTCTATCCTCAGAATGTGAGTACTGAGTTCCAGTAGAACCAACATTCTGTACAGTTCCGGTGTCCCTAATACTACCGCTATCACCTATAGTGCCAGTAGTATCAACTGTTCTATCAGTACCCTCCGTGCCGGAATTAGCCTGGGTTCCAGTATTTGTTGTAGTTTTTGTATCGGTCTCTGTTCCGGATAATCCCTGCGTTCCAGTGTTTGCAGTCGTTATTGTCCCGGTATTCGTACCACTACCACTTTCACTACCAGTCCTTCTTCCAACAGCTGTGTTAGAGTCGAAAGCGAATACATTGTCAGCATCTGATCCAGAATTTGAATTTGCCAGATTTCTGGTTTCAAGTTCAGTCAGATTATCAGTTCGAGTATTAGAAATAGATTTACTATCACTAACACCTTCACTCAAGTTATCAGTACGAGTATTACTAAGTGTTTTATCTTCATCAGTCTCTTCACTTAAGTCATAAGTCTTAGTATTTGCCGTACTTTTGGTAGTATTCAAAGTTTCAGTATTTGACTTATTTACAGTCTCAGTTAAACTCTTACCACCTTCCATTTCATCTTCCCATTCATCAAGATAATTATGAATAGGATCATACTCAATATCGTATATCTCGCCAAGCTTATCCCACTTAGGCTTATACATTCCAAGCATTAGTTGACTTAACTCTGTAATAGCAGTCGCTGGAAGAGTTTCATCTAACTCAACATCATATTTCTCTGCAATAAGATCAACAATAGGAGCAGGATTTCGTCTTCCATAATCTGCAATAAAAAGCATATCCAATTGCTGCTTAGAAACATCAGCCTTAAAAGTGTAGCCAGTCATTGAAGAAAAAATTCCATCAATTATCGGAATTATCGTCTTCATTTCCGGAGCCTTCGGTTCCTCCCAGAAGCCCATTCTCATCACCTCCCGTTAGTTGACTTAAATCAGGTTCCTGCTTTTCACTGATATCAACGCCATCAAGATGTTCATCAATTTTCTCTAACAACTCATCAGGCACAATATCGTTTATCTCAGATCGTCCGTTCCCTGAATTATCTCCATCAGTTTTCTTATCGTCTCCTGATTGCTCCTCTCGTTCTCCTGCAGAATTCTCACCTTTTTCATCAGCAACCTCTTCTGTTCCGTCAGAGCCTTCACTTGCTCCCTTAGAAGTTTTATCTCCATCTGATCCGGAGTCTCTGGCATCATCTGCTCCAATTCTTTCCTTGACATCTCCAGTGTTATATTCATCACTCTCTCCTTCTGTTTCCGAGTCGACCTCTGTTGACCCAACTTGACCCATGTCGGCACCACAGTCCCCAACCTGACCGGCGCCCGACTCGTTAAGTTGACTTAAAAGCATAAAATTTCGTTCTATTTTGTTGCTTAACCATGCAGATGAATAGTCAACTGAAATATCAGTGCCGTACATGGAATTAACTTTTGCAATATCTTCTTTCCGGCGAAGGAGCATATCATCACATAAAGGCATAATAGCATCTTCGTCCATAGAAGACTCTCCCTGACCTATAGCCTCACGTTTCATGTTATAATTGGCACGTAAGCCTAATTCATTGAAAAAGGAGCCTATTAGGTATTGGTGCAGCTCGATGAACTGAGTGAGGTAGGATCCGTTGTTACTCGGAGGACTCTGCATGTTAATCTGGTTCTCAGAGAATGTGTCGTCACTTATAGCACCGAACTCACCTTTTTCGAGCTTGTTGAGATAAGCCATGGCTGACTTGTAGGACTTGTCTGATGAGGCTGTAATAAGTGCTATAATCCGGAGCATAACATCGGCTGAGCGGATAGTTAACAAATTCTCTGCTAGCATAACAGAATACTTTGCGATTAGTGGACTTAACCCTACCCATTCAGAGTCGTTACGCATTAGAACACCTGGCTGAGATCCTAAAACCGGATTATTGAAATTCATGCCGTCTTCGCCTATAATTACATCTTTAGAAAATTGCTGTTCAAAGTGCGGATTAGACACTACAAACATTGTAGGTCTATAATATACGTCTCTTTCGCCGCCTAAGGAGCCATTGAAACAGTATAACTTTCCGTTAACTTCTGTTACACAAGCGACACCGTTTACTTGTAAATATCTTTCAAGTATTGTAGCATCTATTGTATCCGGAAGACCTTTATACTGAAACATCATTTTCGTTCGGACTAACAAGTACTGAAACCAATATTTGGAAGACTTTTTCTTGTCTTTTACATATTGGAGCAAATCAGGTGGTATCGCCCCAAATTCATAATTTGTTGATTCCATTAGTTAACTTAAACCTCCTTTCTATAATTGGTTACAGGTGCAAAATTTAGGTAGAGTATGATTTAAGTTAACTTAAAGCAGGCGAGGGGA
>Ga0233379_1000072_pt1 | contig 14017 bp, 11 predicted proteins | sample ElkDunMinimDraft_8_FD_180679 | JGI IMG/M metagenome (GOLD analysis project Ga0233379, IMG submission 180679) | Fecal eukaryotic communites from dung pellets of Tule Elk in California, USA - Elk Dung F1 | ecosystem: Host-associated > Mammals > Digestive system > Large intestine > Fecal | place...
AAGTATCGCTTTCTTCTGGTTTGCAACGAGTGGACGCCCATCGCTTTTATGAAGAGAAAATGGATTACGATAAAGTCAGTTATGTTTTCTTGAAAAGGTTGAATGAATAACGGTTTTAAAGAAAGCTATGTCAAATATCCTTGCTGTTTAAACAATTTCAGAGAATGAAAAGGGTAGTTGATTGAAGCGTAACGTGTGATGCGGGAGGGGTGGTCGCTGCAGGATCCTGTACTCAAGGATGCTTACCCCACGCACCGCCGATGACGCTTTAGCATCCTAATGCGTAAATCAATCTATAACCACTATTTGTAATTAGTCAACAAAGTATCGAAAACTGCTTAAAATAAAAATGTTTCAAGTTTTATATTGACACAAATAAAAGTCTGTTATATATTAATTTAAAATAAAATGAATTGTTATATAACAAAGGGGTGGTGAAAATGGAAATGTTTCAAGAAGCTTATGAACGTTATACATCAACATGTAAAAGATACGGTATGGAATCGGTAAATATGTATCAATTTCTTACCAGTTTAACTGAGGAGCAATTAGAGGAACTAATGAAACTAGACAATTAAATGAAAAGGAAGTGTTTGTCACGGATCATATAGGAGATGCCAAAAAATAGACCCCTGCCTGTTTTATGAAAATAGAACTGGTGGGGGTTATTTTGCTTAGACTTTCATGTTTGGAGATGGGTATATGCACAACATGTCGAAAGAATTTAGCGACAATCCTAGGTTGTTTAAGCATGATTTTTTTGGTCTGTTAATAAACTAACGTATCCATATATTGAATTTTCAGTATATTTAATTGTTTTACAAAATTCGTCATGCCATAATGGTATGTGTAGGAGTATTTTGTCGAAATACTAGTATATGGTGAAAGAGGTGAGAGTAGTAGTGGTTTATCAATCGCTACTGCAAATACTTATGAGGAGAAAAATTATTTTGGGGATGATCATCGGGTTATTTCTAATTGTCCTGATTAGTTCCATTGTTGGTTATTTTAAAACAACGCCAGAAGACATATCGTTTAACGGAGAGTATCACTATGTTGAAGATGTGGAATTTTTATATGATTTGACCTATCAAAAAGATAATGAACGTGTTCATGAGCAACAAATTGTCAGTAGGGCATTACAAATGATTGAAGAAGCAGAAGAACTAATTATATTAGATTTATTTTTATTTAATGATGATTATGAACGGAAGGAAGAGAATCAATTTCCTGATGTTTCTAATCAAATAACAAATGCACTTATAGAAAAGAAAAAACAAAATCCGGCGATTGAAGTAGTTGTGATTACCGATGAAATTAATATATTTTACTATTCTTATAAATCACCTTTCTTAGAGAGATTAAGAGAAGAAGATATTGATGTTGTCATTACAGATATGGGAAAATTGAGGGATTCCAATCCTGTCTATTCAGGTTTGTGGAGAGCAGGTCTTCAGTGGTTTGGTCCATATGATAACGGTTGGTTAGGTAATCCATTCAGTCCTGATTCGCCAGATGTTACGCTGACATCTTACATGAGATTAGCAAATTTTAAAGCGAATCATCGAAAGGTATTATTGACGGAACAGGAAGCTTTAGTGACTTCGGCTAATATCGGTCATGACGGCAGCTCTTTGCATTCAAATGTTGCTTTTGTTGTGAAGGGGAATATTTTGCAAGATATATATAATTCTGAACGAGCTGTTGCTTTATTATCTGGATCGGAGCTTGAGGAAAAATCCTTTTCTAAACAACCTGATCAAGGAGATGTTAAGCTGAAGCTGATTACGGAAAAGGCTATCCAAGATGAAATAATTGCTTCCTTAAAAAGCTTAAAAGAAGGGGATTCCGTTGATTTGGGTGTGTTTTATATTTCTGATCGAGTTGTCATAAAGGAACTGATACGTGCAGCAGAAAGAAATGTTAACATAAATATCATTTTGGATCCGAACAAAGATGCTTTCGGCAGAGAGAAGGGCGGCATACCTAATCGTCAAGTAGCACATGAGCTGATGGCTAAGAAGAATAAAAATATTCAAATAAGATGGTATGCTACAAGTGGTGAACAATACCATAGCAAGTTTATAGTGTTCAGAAATGATGAAACAACAACGATTATTAGTGGATCAGCTAATTTTACAAAGCGAAATTTAGCGGGCTTTAATTTGGAGTCTAATCTTGCAGTAGTTATTCCGAATAATCATCATTTGAATCTAGAGCTTTCTGCTTATTTCAAACGAATCTGGAATAATCAAGATGGTGAATATACAACAGATTATGAAACATATGAAGACGCTACATTATGGAAAATATGGTTATATCGATTCCAAGAGTGGAGCGGCTTATCAACATTTTAATGAGAAATAGCCTGCCTGTGTTATAAAGTGATTATTATACTCTTAAAGTGAAATTTTTAAGCGTAAGTTTGAAGCCCAACCTGTCTTTTTTAAAAAGATGGTATTTCAAACTTACGTTTTTATTATGACTTTAATAAGGGGAATTAGTTAAAAAAGAAGCTTCTTTTTTTGAAAAGTATATAATTATATACAAAAATAGTAGAAAAGTATTAGGATTTTTGAAAACTTGTCGATAATAAGATAAATGTTGCTAATTACTACTAGATAATAGGTATTTATACACTGTTTGTAAGCTGCAATTAGGTAAGAAAGAATAATTTAGAAATTCAATTGAGGATATATGGGGGAATATAGGAGTGGGAAAGTCCTATTCTAATGGAGAAAATTACTCAAAAGTTGGGTTAGCTACTAAAGAATTGATTCAATTGAAACTTGCTTTGGATCAATCAGTAATTGTAGGGATAACGGATGTTAAAGGGGAAATTATTTATGTTAACGATATGTTTTGTGAAGTTTCTAAATTTCCTAAAGAAGAGTTATTAGGTCAAGATCATCGGATTTTGAATTCGGGATATCATTCGCAGGCTTTTTTTAAAGAGATGTGGTCTACAATTGCCGTAGGTCATATCTGGAGAGGAGAAATTTGCAATCGTAATAAAGAAGGGAACCTATATTGGGTTCAGACTACGATTGTCCCGGTTTTGAATGAAGATGGAAAACCGTATCAATATATTTCTTTTCGTGTAGATATTACAGAGCAAAAAAATATGAAGCAAATTGAACATATGATGAATCACGATGAATTAACGGATTTACCGAACCGTAGGAGTTTAAAAAATAGATTACTTAACGAAATAAAAATGGCAGAAATGAATGGTACACAATTTGCTGTCATTCTTATGGATATCAATCGTTTCAAAGCAATTAATGATGGATTTGGTTATGTAATGGGAGACTTATTCTTAATAGAGGTAGCACATCGTTTGGTCAATTTATCATTTGGAGACAATGTTGTTTTTCATCTGGGTGCTGATGAGTTTGTTATTCTAATAGATAATTGCGAAAATGTTGTATCAGCTATAAGAGAAATTTCTTCAATTTTCAAAGAAAGTTTTCTCATTGGTGAGCATGAATTATTTGCGAATGCTAGCATCGGAATAAGTATATATAAAAGTAATGGTGTTCATGCTGAGGAACTGCTCACAAATGCAAACGTTGCAATGAACAATTCGAAAAATAATAGAGATCAACAATATGTATTTTATCATCCAAATATGAATACATCTCAGCAAGAAATTTTGTTGGAAACAAAGTTAAGGCAAGCGATTGAGAAAGAACAATTACAGCTGTATTATCAGCCTAAAATTGATAGTATGACGAATAAAATGATAGGGATGGAAGCGTTACTTCGCTGGTATGATTCGGAGATAGGATATATCTCGCCAAATGAATTTATACCTCTTGCTGAACAATGTGGCTTAATTAATCAAATAGGAGATTGGGTGTTATATACTGCTGCGAAACAGACAAAAATCTGGGAAGAGGAATATGGAATATCACTTAGGGTAGCGGTCAATGTTTCGCCTGTTTCTTTTAAAGAGTCAACATTTGTTGATAAAGTAAAGGCGACTCTGCATGAATTGAATGTGAATCCACAATCAATTGAGCTAGAAATAACGGAAAATAGTATGATGACTGATACTGATAAGTCCATAGCTACCCTTGTACAGTTGAAAGAATTAGGCTTGACGATTTCCATTGATGATTTTGGTAGCGGGTATTCTTCATTTAGTTATTTGAAAAAATTCCCGATTGATGCACTTAAAATCGATCAATCATTCATACGTGATTTGAAGCCTAAAAGTGATGATACGCAAATGGTTTTAGCAATTATCCAATTGGCTCATGCGTTGAAGCTTCATGTTGTAGCCGAAGGGGTTGAGACAGAAGAAGCGATGAGAATTCTGAAAGAAAACAAATGTGATCTCATTCAAGGCTACTATTATAGTAAACCGTTGTCTGTAGAAGATTTCTCGAAAAAAATAGAAGAATTTCTATAAGGAATTGAAACCTTATTCTTTTTGTTTCGTATAAAAGATGTTAGTATATAAGCAACAAAAAAGAAGAAAACAGTGGGGGAAAAAGATAAGAATGAAAAAGTTTTTAGCAGCATTATTATTGTGTTCACTTGTATTTACACCGGTAGGAAATTTCGTATTCAACGATTACGACAACTATGCGAGTGCGAAGTCATACAAATCAGGTAAAAAAAGCTTTAATACAAACCAATCTAACACAGATAAAAAGGATACAACAACGAATAACAATGTAACAAATAACAATACGAAAAACGATACAAAATCGTCTACTAAAGCAGCTGCTTCAAGTGGTGGTGGCTTTATGAAGGGTATGATGATGGGTGGTCTAGCTGGCTTACTATTTGGTGGATTATTAGGAAGCATGGGCGGATTCGGAGCTATATTCGGGTTGTTAGTAAATGTGATTGCTATTCTTGTTTTAGTTTTACTAGTTAGTAAAATTTTTTCTCATTTCAAAAGCAAGCGTAGAGAAGAGGAAAACAAAGAATGGAGAAAATAAAGCTTTCTGAACAAGAGATAATTAATGCTATATGCTTATATGTAGGCGATCAAAAAAGAATGGCGCCAGAAGAGATTGAAGTGGAATTAATGTTTGATGACGAAGCTTACGGTTTCTCGGCGGAAATCTTTTTTAATGGACGTAATCAAATACTTGCTCATCGCGATATGATTGAATCCATTCGCTTTTATGTAGAAAATCAGTTAAATGGTAATCCATATGCTGGTATTAAATTAGAGCTTGATGATGAAGAAGGTATCATTGCTCACGTTAGTCTATAAATAACACGATTCAGTGTATATGCAAAAGGCGTTGTAAAAGGAGGTTTTTACTTTTACAACGCCTTTTGGTGTTTGGAATGTATCGGTTTATCAATGAGCTCAAATCCCCGTCTAGCTTGGAGCACCGTTGTACTTCAACTCTTTGTTAACCGCTGAATAGATTTTAGTGGATTAAAAATCATTATTTTGGAGAAATTAATTGTATGCTGGCAAGTTGAATTATTCGGTGGTAAATTCTCAATTAACAAATCTATATGATAATTCAGAATTAAAAATAATCAACTTTGTCAAGTAAACATCTTATGAATATTTTGTTGATATTCCTTGAATAAAAGGAAAAAAAGAATAATATACCATTGAAAAGATGCTTCTTTATAATTATTATAAAGAAAGGATAAGTATAAATTACATATCGTTCTTAGGAGGAAATAAATTTATGTCACTAATCAATAAACAAATCGAAAACTTTAAAGTTCAAGCATACCATGATGGAGAATTCAAAGAAGTAACATTAGAAGATGTAAAAGGAAAATGGTCTGTATTCTTCTTCTATCCAGCAGATTTCTCTTTCGTTTGCCCAACTGAATTAGCTGATATACAAGATCATTATGAAGAGTTTAAATCAATGAACTGTGAAATTTACTCAGTTTCAACAGATACTCATTTCGTTCATAAAGCATGGGCTGATGCTACAGATACAATCGGTAAAATTAAATATCCGATGTTAGCTGACGCAGCTCATGTGTTATCAAAACAATTTGGAGTATTAGTAGAGGAAGATGGAATTGCTTTACGTGGTACATTCATCGTAAATCCAGAAGGTCAAATTAAAGCATATGAAATTCACGATATGGGAATCGGTCGAAATGCAGAGGAACTAGTACGTAAAGTACAAGCAGCACAATTTGTAGCGGAACATGGTGATAAAGTTTGCCCAGCAAAATGGACACCAGGTGAAGAAACGTTAGAGCCTAGCTTAGATTTAGTAGGTAAAATCTAATTTAGCTAAGCTTATAAAATTTCCCAAATAAAAAGAGAGGCACTTATAACAGTAAGTGCCTCTCTTCCATAAGAATAAAATGTATAGAACAACATACACAAGGAGAACGAGAAATGAAACAAAAAATATATGATTTAATTATCATTGGCGGTGGTCCAGCAGGGTTATCTGCAGGAATTTATGCTGGGCGTGCCAAGCTAAATACACTTATTATCGAAAAAGGAAACTATGGTGGACAAGCTGCTACAACTTCAGAAATTGTTAACTACCCTGGGGTTCGTAAAACGTCTGGACCGGCATTAATTGAAGAAATGCGTCTGCAAAATGAGGACTTCGGTGTTCATTTCGTAAAATCGGATGTTACGAATGTTGATTTTTCAGGCGAAGTGAAAGTTGTAAAAACAATTAATGGTGATTTAAAGGCACGAGCAGTCATTATTGCATCAGGTGCATCACCGAGAAAATTAGGATTCCAAGGCGAAGCAGAATTTACTGGCCGTGGTGTAGCTTATTGTTCTACTTGTGATGGCGAGTTTTTCAGCGGCTTAGAAGTATTTGTTATCGGTGCTGGTTATGCGGCAGCTGAAGAAGCTATTTTCTTAACTCGTTTTGCAACTAAAGTAACAATTATTGCTCGTGAGCCGGAGTTTACATGTGCTCCTTCAATTGCTGACAAAGTGTTTGCTAATGATAAAATTGAAGTGAAATTCAATACGGAAATATTAGAAGTTAGTGGAGAAGGGATGATCCAACGTGCTCGCTTCATCAATAACGTAACAAAAGAAGAGTGGACATATGAGGCGAAGGAAGAAGATGGAACATTTGGAGTGTTCGTATTTGTTGGTTATCAACCAAGAACAGAAGTTTTCAAAGGGCATGTGGATATGGATCAACACGGTTATATCATCACAGATGACGATATGCGTACAAATGTAAAGGGAGTTTACGCAGCAGGTGACTTGCGTCCGAAATCATTACGTCAAGTGATTACAGCTGTTGCTGATGGAGCGATTGCTGCAACTGACGCACAAAAGTACGTAGCGGAAGAAAAAGAACGTTTAGGTATTAAAGATGAGCCAGTTGAAGAAACTCCAGCTAAAAAAGAAGAAGTAGCAACTGTGGAATCTAAGAAAAAATCTCTATTATCAGATGCAATTCGTACACAACTAAAAGGTATTTTTGGCAAAATGAATTCGGAAGTAACACTTGTATCCATTGTAGATGAAAGTGTGGAAAAATCAGTGGAATTGAGAGACTTCTTATTAGATATTGCTGAGCTTGGGGATAAACTGCATTTGGAATTGTATAAAAAAGGAGAAAATCCTGAAATGGAAGCAAAAATCAATGCAGATAAATTCCCTGTCGTTTCATTGTTGAATGCACAAGGTGAATATAGTGGTGTAAAATATCACGGCGTGCCAGGTGGTCATGAATTAAATTCCTTTGTTCTGGCTATTTATAATTTAGCTGGACCTGGACAAGCATTGGACGAAAATATTTTAGAATCGATTAAGTCTATTTCTAAAAAAGCGAATGTAAAAGTAATGGTATCATTGGCATGTCACTACTGCCCAGATGTAGTAGTTGGGGCTCAACGTATAGCTATTGAAAATCCTAATGTTGAAGCTGAAATGGTTGATATTAGCAATTTCCAAGATATTAAGACAAAATACAAAATTATGAGTGTTCCTGCAATGATCATCAATGATGAAGAAGTTGTGTTTGGAGCGAAGAAAATAGATGAAATTGCTGCGTTATTAGCTGCAAAATAATAAAGAAAAAGCTGTAAAGAAAGATCCTTCTTTACAGCTTTTTCTTTATGAAAATTATTTACGATAAATACTGTTCTTTTACGGATAAATTCACACAAGAATGAAATACTAAAAAATGAATATAACTAGATTTAAATTGCTAGGTTGATTAGAGTACAAAGTACGAGAAGTACGAGCGTGACCACAGTCCGGTGAAAACAGCTCAGGCACCGTACATAAGCCATTTGGGAGCTGGAACCAATTTATAGTAACAAATTATGTGAATTACCCTTTTAATACCGATATGAAAAGAGGTTGATGCTTAAAAACACAAATAAAAAAATTTTTTTTAAATTAAAATTAATGAAATCGTTTCCAATCATATTTTTGTATGTTATATTAATTAAGTTGGTTAACCGTTTAACTAATATTTTATATTTTCAATTAACCGGTTAACTTATTTTCTTGAAAGGCGGAAATTATATCATGTTTAAGTACTTACAACGTATTGGTAAAGCAATCATGCTTCCAATCGCTGCACTTCCGATCGCTGGTATTTTACTTGGTATTGGTGGTGCTTTCCTTGGAATAGCAGCATTAAATGATGCTCCAGCTATCTATAGTCCTTTGATTAAATTTGTTAATCTTGAGGCTGTTACAGCAATCTTATCTGTTTTTAATGATATCGGAAATATAATTTTTGGTAACCTTCCAGTACTATTCGCTGTGGGTGTTGCCGTTGGTCTTGCTAAAGAAGATAAAGGTACAGCAGGTCTTGCTGCAATTTTTGGTTACTTAGTAATGAATCAAGTTATCTCCACCTTATTAGGATTAGGTTACACAACATTAGGTGTAGTAACTCCTGATAATGTAGGAGAATACGGTACATATGTAACGACATCTCTAGGTATCTTCACTTTGAATATGTCTGTATTCGGTGGTATTATTGCCGGTTTAGTAACAAGCATACTTCACAACCGTTATTACAATATTCAATTTAATCCAATGTTCTCGTTCTTTGCGGGATCACGTTTCGTTCCAATTATTACTGCTTTAGTAATGGCAGTTGTAGGGGCAATTTTAGGTTTCTTATGGCCATTCGTTCAAGATGGTATCGCATGGTTATCTGGAGCTGTACAAGGTTCTGGATTAGTAGGTACGTTCTTCTACGGTTTAATTGAACGTTCATTAATTCCATTCGGTCTACATCACGTATTCTATACACCATTCTGGTACTCATCTTTTGTAGAAGCTACAGTTATCATTGATGGTGTTAAAACGACAATTGATGGAGCAAGCCCAGCTTACTTCCAACAATTGGGATCTATGAGTGATTTAGTAGGTGCTTCACAAGCAACAATGAATGAAATTGTTTCAGGTACAACGCGTTACATGGCTGGTAAATTCCCATTCATGATGTTCGGTTTAGCGGGTGCTGCATTAGCTATGTACAAAACAGCTAAACCAAGCAAAAAAGCTGTTGTTGGTTCACTATTATTCTCAGCTGCTGGTACTGCAGTAATTACAGGTATTACAGAGCCAATCGAATTCACATTCTTATTCGTAGCTCCATGGTTATTCGCAGTTCATGCTGTCTTAGCAGGTCTATCGTTCATGCTAATGGATTTATTGAACGTATTTATCGGTATGACATTCTCTGGTGGTCTAATTGACTATGTACTGTTCGGATTACTTCCGGCTGGTGCTGGTGTTGCAACGAACTGGTACTATGTACTTATAGTAGGGGTTGTATACTTTGCTTTGTACTTCTTCCTATTCAAGTTCTTAATTACGAAGTTCAACTTGAAAACACCTGGCCGTGAAGAAGATGATGAAGATACTAAGCTATACACAAAAGCAGATTATCATGGTAAAGACGATAAAGGTGCTGATACAGCTAAAAAATCAGGTAATGATGAGCTTCGCGATATTGCTCCATTAGTACTTGAGGCACTAGGTGGAAAAGAAAATATTGAAAACATCGATGCATGTATTACACGTCTTCGTGTTGAAGTTAAAGACGCTAAAGTTGTTGATAAAAATCAATTGAAAAAACTTGGAGCTGCAGGAGTTCTTGAAGTGTCTGGCGGTGTTCAAGCCATCTTCGGTGGTAAATCCGATACATTGAAAAACTACATTAAAGAACTTATGAAATAGGTACTGTTCCTAACATTGCATATATGAAGGTAGCATAAGTCCTCCAAGTATGAAAAAGAGCAAGCTAAGTCTTGCTCTTTTTCTATATTCAATTACAATAATATTTAGAATAATTGGTTATTGATTCAATGGAGGGCGTTATGAAGTCAAAGAGGGTAACGATTAATGATGTGGCTAAAAGGGCAGGTGTATCCAAGGCTGCTGTTTCTTATGTACTTAACGGTGTTGACAAAGTATCGGAAGAAACAAGAGCTAAAGTACTTCAAGCGATTGATGAATTAGGTTATGTCCCGAATATTAGTGCAAGGAACTTAGCAACCGGAAAAGATAAGCAACACTCGAAAAACAATGCTATACTTGATCAATTCCCTTTTTTTAAAGAGTTTATTGAGTCTTTTTTGCTAAATAAAATACAAGGCGCTGATACTGATTTTGATACTGATTTGAAAAAGTGGAACTCAAAACAAAACTATTTTCCGAATGAATTAATAGATGAAATGATCTTAAAATCAAAAAAGACAACGATTGCGGTGTTTATGGAATTAGAACAGGATTTTAAGCGTGCTTTAATTGACAGTAATCCGTTTTATCAAGAATTTTTAAGTGGTGTAGAGCATACGGCAAAAGAGCATGATTTAAAAATACAAGTATTAAATTCTTCCGATGTAACGAGTTATAAAGTAATTGAAAATCAAAATTATTTAGGTGTTATCGTACTTGGTTATCACCCACAGGAATTATCAAATATATTGAGAAAATTGGCTATACCAGTAGTTATTGTCGATGAATATGAATACCATCCTCATTTCATCAACATCACTTCTGAGGATGAAAAAGCAGCCTTTGAGAGTGTGGAATATTTGATTTTGAAAGGGCATACATCCATTGCTTTTGTTGGTTGTATGAATGAACGAGGTAATTTTGCTGAAAAACGATTAAATGGCTATAAAGAAGCATTAAAAGCTTACGGCTTGCCGGTGAAAAAGGAACTTATATTTATTTCTTGCAATCATTATAGCTATGAAGAAGGTTTTAGCAAAGCAGAGGAAATAATTAAAAACAAAATAAAAGTACATGCTGTATTTTGCACGTCTGATATTATGGCAATTGGTATGATGAAAGCCTTTTTGAAGCATGGATATAAAATACCTGAAGATATTTCGATTATAGGCTTTGATAATATTCAATTCAGTAAATACAGTAATCCAGAGTTAACAACAGTTGATCAAAATATTTTTTTAAAAGCAGAAACAGCTGTTAATGTAATTGTTAGAAAGTTGCAAGGTAGACCGGTAAAAAACAGATACTCCTTGCCGGCTTCCATTGTGGAAAGAGAATCTGTTGGTACATTAAAATATGAAGAACAAAAGACTTAGTGTTATGGTCTGTAAAATTAAACACAGTTATTGGCCTATTTTTTGGTTGGTAGCTGTTTTTTTATTTTCATTCTATTATTTTTTCCTCCGATACTGTTAATTTCTTCAGTGTATGGACGCTTTTTGTTTTATATCTTGTGTCTTATATGCAAGTTAACAGGAATCTCTTTGCTTTTAATCAACAAAGGTATGTTGTTTATAAGCTACAGATGTTTTGCCTAGGGTATTTGGGGTTATATAAAAATAATAGGCTCTTTTCTAAAAGATTGTTGCTTTTGTACAAGTTTCAAAGAATGAAGTATGTACAAAAATGTTGATTGATTGGAGCGTAAGGTGTGAGACTCCTGCGGGAGAAGCGGGACAGGTGAGACACCAGAGGCACTTTGTGCGAAAGGAGGCTCACCGCACGCCCCGCGGAAAGCGAGCATCCTGAAGCGGAAATCAATCATAATTAGCAACAAAGTATACGAAAAGAGCCTTTAATAATGAAAATAATAATATTGGAGGAACAAAGATGATTTATGCTAATCCTGGAACAATGAATGCACTAGTTAATTTTAAAAAGCGGTATGATAACTATATTAATGGGGAATGGGTTGCCCCCCTTGATGGTGAATACTTTAGTAATTCTACGCCTATTACAGGAGAAATCTATTGTGAAGTGGCCCGTTCTAAAGCAGCAGATATTGAATTGGCATTAGATGCTGCTCATGTAGCGAAAGTTGCTTGGGGAAAAACTTCTCCCACTGAAAGGTCCGTTATTTTAAATAAAATTGCAGATCGTATCGAAGAAAATTTGGAGCTATTAGCAGTTGCTGAAACGTGGGATAACGGAAAAGCTGTCCGTGAAACGTTAAATGCAGACCTACCGCTTATGGTAGATCATTTCCGTTATTTTGCTGGAGTTATTCGAGCTCAAGAAGGCTCACTCAGCCAAATTGACAACGATACAGTTGCTTATCATTTTCAAGAGCCACTAGGTGTGGTAGGCCAAATTATCCCTTGGAATTTCCCGCTATTAATGGCCACATGGAAACTTGCCCCTGCATTAGCGGCAGGAAATTGTGTTGTTTTAAAGCCAGCTGAACAAACGCCAGTAACGATTATGGTGTTAATGGAACTAATCGGTGATCTACTTCCAAAAGGTGTAGTGAATGTTGTAAATGGTTTCGGTATAGAAGCAGGAAAACCATTGGCTGTAAATTCAAGAATTGCTAAGGTTGCTTTTACAGGAGAAACAACAACAGGCAGACTTATTATGCAATATGCTTCACAAAACCTCATACCGGTAACACTCGAGTTAGGTGGTAAATCTCCAAATATTTTCTTCCCAGATGTAATGGCAAAAGATGATGCCTTTTTAAATAAAGCGATTGAAGGATTTGTAATGTTCGCCTTAAACCAAGGAGAAGTATGTACATGTCCTTCAAGAGCGTTAATTCACGAATCGATTTACGATGAATTCATGGAGAAAGCTTTAGATCGTGTAGCTAAAATAAAAATCGGTAATCCACTAGATACAGAATCGATGATGGGGGCACAAGCTTCATCCGAGCAAATGGAAAAAATCCTTTCTTACTTAGCAATAGGTAAAGAAGAGGGAGCACAATGCTTAATCGGTGGTGAAAGAAATGAAATTGCCGGTTTAGAAGGAGGCTATTATATTAAGCCTACTGTCTTTAAAGGTGATAATTCAATGCGGATTTTCCAAGAAGAAATTTTTGGACCAGTGGTGGCAGTAACAACATTTAAAGATGAAGAAGAAGCGTTGAGCATTGCCAATGATACCTTATATGGTCTTGGAGCTGGTGTCTGGTCTCGTGATATCAATCATGCATATCGTTTCGGCCGAGCGATTGAAGCTGGCCGTGTTTGGACGAATTGTTATCATGCATATCCTGCACATGCAGCCTTCGGAGGCTATAAGTCTTCAGGTATTGGACGTGAAAATCATAAAATGATGCTATCTCATTATCAACAAACTAAGAATCTATTAGTTAGCTATAGTCCTGATGCATTAGGTTTCTTCTAAAAAAGAAAGGGATGACATAGTTGGTCAAACGTGTTCTTGCTACAGAGGAAGCACTAGCATTAATCAATAGATTGAAAGTGAAATATGGCGATTTAATGTTTCATCAATCAGGAGGTTGCTGTGATGGAAGTTCACCGATGTGTTATCCGGCAGGTGAATTAATGGTTGGTGACAGCGATGTTCTTCTTGGAGAAATAGGTAGTTGCCCTTTCTATATAAGCAAAGCTCAATATGAATATTGGAAGCATACCCAATTGATCATTGATGTGGTCGAAGGAAGAGGCGGCATGTTCTCCTTAGAAGGTCCTGAAGGTAGACGCTTTCTTACACGTTCAAAGGTTTTCACCAAGGAAGAAATGGAAGAATTAAGACTAATCTGAAGAAAGAGGCTGGGATAAAACCCTTCTCTGAAATGAAAAGCTGGTGAAATTTTCACCAGCTTTTCATTATTTCTAATAAAATGGT
>Ga0233379_1000073_pt1 | contig 13807 bp, 16 predicted proteins | sample ElkDunMinimDraft_8_FD_180679 | JGI IMG/M metagenome (GOLD analysis project Ga0233379, IMG submission 180679) | Fecal eukaryotic communites from dung pellets of Tule Elk in California, USA - Elk Dung F1 | ecosystem: Host-associated > Mammals > Digestive system > Large intestine > Fecal | place...
CCATCAATAACACACCTCCAATACAACAATCTGTAAATATATGTATATAAATCAAATCTTGTTACTTTTGACTAAAAAAAAAGAAGCTGTACATAGGGAAATCGTACAGCTTCTTTCAATTTATTGATCGTGATTTTTCGTTTCCATATGAAGGGGAGGAGGCACTAACCAACCTTTTTCTTTCATTATTCTTAAAAGTTTCGCTCCATCCTTAAGACTCTTAGCACTTTGCTGTGTTAGCATAAGAGCGATGTCTTCTCTAATACATTGACTGATTAAAGTACTCATAGCTGTTAAACCTGTTGCGATGTCTCTTGCAATTGCATATGCCACTTGCGGGTCTAATAATCTGGCACCAGCAGGAATCTGTTCAACATCAACGCTTGGTCTTTCAGCTGGTGTCGGAGGAGCTGGTATATCATTTGCAAGTAATACTTTTTCAATCTCCTCGATAGAAGGTTTAATACTATTTTTAATTACATCTTGAATAAACTCCTTTAAATCCTTGTCACCAGTATGGTTATAATACACTTGATATCCATCAAGAGCTGCTTTGGCAACTGCTAATTGAGTGTATAAACCATACACTTCTCCATAATGTAAAGGTTCATTTTGTGGATTTCCACTTAAAATTCCCATCATATTCACTCCATTCATTTTCATAAAGAATAAAAATTCATTACTATTATGTGAAGCATTTTACTTTCCTATCCGTTATAGCCATTTATTAATTCCCTTAAATTATTTTCTATTATTTCTTGTCCTCTTACCACCGGTCCATGCCCTGTAATAAGATAATCAATAGGCAATTGAAGCAACTTACCCATTGATTTTTTTGCTTCTTTTTTATCTGGTGTAAAATAAGCTGGAGGCCCATTTAAACTAAATCTTTGTGTCAAAACAGCAACAAACGACTCTTGCTTAACAGTCACAACCGCATCACCTGCGATTAATATCCCTTTTTTTCTGTTGTAAAAAGAAACATGACCTGGTGTATGCCCTGGTGTTGCAATCCACTCCCAATCATCCAAATATGGTACAGAGTGATCTTTTGGTAAAGCATCTATATGGTTACCTATGTCTATTCCCCTATTTGGAAAGGTTTTTGATAGCATTGCAACCAAACCTTTCATGCTAAACTCACCCTTAGGATAATCCTTTATGCCATTTAAATAAGGAATTTCTTTCGCACTTGCAAGTACAGGTATGCCCCACTCTGCTACTATTTGAGCTAATGATCCCACATGATCAAAATGTCCATGAGTCAAAATAACAGCAACTGGTTTTCGACCAGAAAACTTTTCGCTAATATCCTTCATAATGACTTTATAATCTTTCGGCATGCCTGCATCTATCATAATGAGCTCGTTATTTTTATTTTGAATAATGCACAGATTTACGATTCGATTTGTGTATACCCAGACAGTTTCATTGACCATTTCCCATTCTCTATTTTTGAATGACGTGTAAGGTAAAAAAGAACCTTTAAATTGATTACGTTCATTCAATAACCTTTTTCGTTCCATAAGACCACCCTTAGCTTATATTGATATTAATTTCCGTATAAAAATGAATAAAAGTCAAATTCTATATAGGGAAAGTATCCATAGAAAAGAGGGATTTTATGTATTTCTATAAAGAGGATTTAATTAATGCTATTGTTCCAGATAAACCTGACCCAGCAGCCGCAAAAGTTTTGCAGGAAACGCTTGGGGGACAATTTGGAGAAATGCGTACAATGATGCAGTATTCTTTTCAGGCGGCTAACTTTAGAGGGAAGGATAAAAAATATCGTGATTTGATTCGTGGGGTATTTTTAGAGGAGATTAGTCATGTTGAATTAGTACAAACGACCATTAATCAGCTACTAAATGAGTCTGGATATCCCGAGGCTGGAAATGCTGGTCAAGATGGGGCTCCTTTAGATGATGCCATTAAACATGCTAACCCTCATCACTATATAATGGGTGCGCAAAGTTCACTCCCAGTTGATGCTGGAGGGAACCCTTGGAACGGTTCATGGGTATATAGTCATGGTAATTTAATCGCTGACCTTCTTAATAATTTAGTATTAGAATCAACAGGCGTTTTGCAAAAATCTAGAATATATGAAATGAGTAGCAATAAGACTTTCCGTGAGACACTTGCCTTTTTAATGGTACGTGATAACGCTCACCAAAATGCTTTCGCAAAAGCATTGGAAACATTAGGCGTTGATTGGGGAAAACTCTTTCCTGTACCAAATTATGATTTAAATAAATACCCTGAATGCAGAAAGTACGTAGATTTAGGCTACCACAATGCACAGTTTAACTATCGTTTAGATGCAACGACAATCGGTGAAATTTTTCAAGGTACCTCTCCTAGTCGTAATAAAGGTGAACTGCAAGTAACAGCTCCCCCTGAAGGTTTTCCAGTTCCAGAACTTCCAATCATCCCGAATGAACATAGTCCTGGTCTAGGGGATATGAATGCCTAATTTCAATTATTCTATTTGTGGGGGTAAAACAAATTGAGAGCTGTCACATATCAAGGTAAAAAAGCAATCGCCGTAAAAAAAGTCGATTTCCCTCGTATTGTTGATCCTGAAGATATCATTGTGAAGATTACTTCGACTGCTATATGCGGATCTGATTTACACCTTTACCAAGGTAATTTCCCATTACCTATCGGTTACGTTATCGGGCATGAGCCGATGGGAATTGTGCAAGAAACAGGTCCAAAAGTGACAAGTGTAAAAAAAGGTGATCGCGTAGTTATTCCTTTTACCGTAGCATGTGGGCACTGTCCATATTGTGATCAACACTTAGATAGCCAATGCGACAATTCCAATCCTCACTATGACTCAGGGGGTTATTTGGGGTACTCAGAAAAGTTTGGGAATTATCCTGGTGGACAAGCAGAATATTTAAGAGTTCCTTTTGGTAATTACACACCTTTCCGTATCCCCGAAGATTGTGAGTTAGAGGATGAAAAACTATTATTTTTATCTGATGTATTGCCTACAGCTTATTGGAGTGTAGAGCATGCAGGTGTTAAAAAAGGAGACACTGTTATCGTCCTTGGATGTGGACCAGTAGGATTAATGGCGCAACAATTTGCTTGGAAGAAAGGTGCAAAACGGGTTATCGCTGTTGATTATTTTGAATATCGTCTAAATCATTCTAAAAAAGTAAATCATACTGAAGTATTTAACTTTACTGAGTACGATGACATGGGTGAAACTTTGAAGGAATTAACGAAAGGTGGAGCTGATGTAGTCATTGATTGTGTCGGTATGGATGGGAAGAAATCACCTTTAGAGTATGTAGAACAAAAGTTAAAATTACAAGGTGGTACCCTTGGTCCTATCCAAATTGCGACAAAGGCCGTTCGAAAATGTGGAACCGTTCAAATCACTGGTGTATATGGCGGACTATACAATATGTTTCCACTCGGTCCTTTCTTTGCTAGAAATATCACACTCAAAATGGGACAAGCTCCTGCAAGAAGTTATATGAAAACATTGTATGATCAAATTGTAAAAGGCGAAATCGACCCAACTACAATCATTACTCATGAAATTGCATTAGAGGATGCAGCTTATGGATATGACATTTTTAATGATAAAAAAGACGAATGCATTAAAGTAATTTTAAAACCATAGTGTATCATTTGGGCTGTTACAGAAAATCTCTTTTCTAGCAGCCTTTTTCCACTTAGCGCTAACCTTAAAAGATTTTATAATACATTCTTATTCTTAAGTAGTTAAAAGTAACTATTGATTGCAACAAATTAGTGTTTTAATTAGGGAATATACTAGCACTGTGCTATACTTGGCCTACCATTTGCTATACTTGTTTATATATGTATTTTGTTTCACTATCTCTATTCATTTATGAATAGGGCTTTTTAATTTCGACTGTTTTAGCATCTTTTGTTACTTAAAATAAACTGTCTAAAAGAAAAAAAACAGACCATGCTTTTGCATGGTCTGTCATCAGCTCTTATTAAGCTTTTTGAACGTTAGTAGCTTGTGGGCCACGTTGTCCTTTTTCTACGTCAAAAGTTACACTTTGACCTTCGTCTAAAGATTTGAAGCCTTCGCTTTGGATTGCTGAGAAATGTACGAATACATCTTCTCCACCTTCGCGCTCGATGAATCCAAAACCTTTGTCTGCATTAAACCATTTCACTTTACCTTGTTCCATAATTGTTGCCTCCTAGTGTGGGTTTTCCACACAATGTATTACTATCCTTGCTCAAATACCTTAGACGAAAATCAAAACTGCTTCTCAATCCGAAGCCGAACAAAAATAATTCTTCTTTAGAATAACAGATAAATTAAAAAATAGCAAATAATAAGAATATTAACCTTTAAAACATGATCATATAGAAGATACATTAAAAGGATTCAGCACCAAACTAACCTAAGATTTATTGGAGATTTGTAAGTTATATATTTCTTAAAAAAATGTATTACCCCACTGGGCTAGTACAACATTTATCTGTTTTTTGCATACTCTTATTCAGAATTTGAATTGAACGTACAACCATCTCTTTCTCTTCTTCGCTCATATGAGAAAATACTTCATCTAAATATTGATTCATTTGTTGATCAATGTTTTCCGCTACTTCTTTTCCTTCAATTGTAAGCGATAAATTCGAAATTCTTCTATCTTTTTGGTCAGATGATTTAGTAATAAGATTCATTTTAATTAAAGATTGTACTTGCCTGCTGAAAGTCGTAATATCCGTACCTAGAGTTTCCGCAACTTGTTGCATAGAAGGTTGATGTTGACGTCCTATCTCATACAAAATATGACTCTGCACAAGAGAAATATTATGACCATTAGCCTGGCAGCAATTTTTATTTAAAAAACCAAAACGTCGACTAAAAACTTGGAATAATTCCCTTAAATTTTGTTCCATTGTAATCACCATCTTTATTCTTATTATTAATTTGAATATAAAATAAATGGTTGCAAATTGCAAGTATTTATTTATAATATAAGTAACATCTTATATAATGATTATTCTTTATTGCACTATCAGGAGAATACAGATGAAAAAAATTGATTTAACAACTGGGAAAGAACTTTCAGTGATCTCCCTTCTCTCTTTACCGTTAATAGGAAGTTCATTGCTTCAATTTCTATATAACTTCATTGATATGATTTTTGTTGGAGGGCTTGGCCCTAATGCTATTGCATCTGTGGGATCTGCAAGTTTTTTTATTAACTTAGGCTATTCCATTCAAGCAATGATTGTAGTTGGTGGAGGTATAAAAATTGCTCATGCAATAGGTAGAAAAAATGAAATCGAAAGTACCTCGTACATAGGAATCTCCTTAGTATTGAACTTTTTCATTGGAATTATAACGATTTTCGTCTTATTATTCTTTGGAAATTATTTAATAGACTTTTTGGATTTGAATAACGAAACCGTTCAAGCTAGTGCTTATCAATACATGGCTGTCTCTGGATTTGTGTTATTTTTTTCGTACTTCAATACATTCTTCATTCGAATGTTCAGTAGCTTCGGTAATAATAAACAAAGCTTCTATATAAGTGCTTTTGGACTTGTACTAAACATTATCCTTGATCCGATTTTCATTTATACATTTGAATGGGGAGTAATTGGCGCAGCTATCGCTACTTTAGTTGCCCATATACTTATGTTTATAGCATTTGTATATTTAGCTAGAAAAATATTGTTCGATAAAAATATCTTTCAAACAAGCTATCATAAGGCTTTAGAAATTATAAAACTAGGCATTCCAATGTCCACACAACGTGTTCTCTTTACTGTCATCAATATTATATTAGCCAAATTTATAGCTTCATACGGAACAGATGCTGTTGCGGCTCAAAAAATCGGTCTGCAAATCGAATCTATTACCTTTATTGTAATGGGAGCCTTAAATGGTGCCATAAGTAGTTTTATCGGACAAAACTTCGGGGCAAAGGAATTTAAAAGAATTTTAAAAGGCTATCATGTAAGTTTAGTTTTAGGCACTTTATATGCTTTTCTAACTAGCCTAGTCTTTATCTTCTTCTCTGAACAATTAACTAGACTCTTTACTCAAGATATAGAAACGATTGTCATCACATCAGCCTATCTAAAAATTATAGGGCTTTCTCAAATATTTATGGCTATGGAGATGATCGTCACTGGTGTTTATACAGGTATCGGTTTACCTAAAATACCATCAGCCATTTCCATCGTATTTACTTTTATGCGAATACCTTTAGCTATATTTCTCACACCTATATTCGGATTAAATGGTATTTGGTTGAGTATTGCTATATCGTCTTTTGTAAAAGGTGTGTTATCTGTAGTTATATTTAGCTTTATATATAGGAGGAAATACCAAAATGCGATTTAATTTGTTTTCTAACCTTTCAAATAAACAAATAGTAGATGCTAATTTTGGCATTGAACGAGAAGGATTGCGGGTTACTAGTGACGGGACACTTTCGTTAACCCCACACCCTAGCATTTTCGGAGATAAAAAAGAAAATCCATACATCACGACGGATTTTTCCGAAAGTCAATTAGAGTTTGTCACACCAGTCTTTCAAAACACAAGTGATGCTATTGATTTCTTAGATTCTTTATACAATATAGCTGCATTGGAAATTGATAAAGAATATATTTGGCCACAATCTATGCCTGCTATTACACCCGATGAACATGATATTCCAATCGCAAAATTCTCTTCCAATCAAGGAAAAGAAGAAAGTTATAGAGTGTATTTAGAGCACAAATACGGAGGAAAAAAACAACTAATTTCAGGTATTCATATTAATTTCTCTTTGAGTGAAAGATTACTGCAATCTTTATATAATCAATCAAAAAAAGAACTGTCATTTCAAGACTTTAAACAAAAACTATACTTAAAGCTTACACGTAACTATTTACGCCATCATTGGCTATTAGTCTATTTTTTCGGTGCGACTAATGCCATTCATAAAACATTCGAACAACAATGCGTTGACACACTTAATAAAATTTCAAATGACTCGTACTCTAATGAAAAAGCCATATCCTATCGAAACAGCCGTTGTGGTTATCAAAACAAAGAATTTATAAAGCTGGATTACTCCTCTGTTAATCAATATGTTCATTCCATTCAATCATATATTGAAAAAGGTAGTATTGAGGATATAAGAGAATTGTATTCACAAATACGTTTAAAAAGCAAAGACTCGCTCTACTCAACAGATAATTTATTGAAAAATGGTATTGAGTATATCGAAATTCGTACAATTGATATCAATCCATTTGTAAAAAGTGGACTAGCAGTTGAGGATCTAAATTTTCTTCATCTATTCTTATTGTATTGCTTGGAAAAAGAAGAACTTTCGTACGATGATTGGCAAATTGAAAGTGAATTAAACAGTAAAAAAGTGGCTACTGAAGGGCAAAACCTTGAATTAATTCTTCTTAAAAATGGTTCAGAAATTTCATTACAAAGTTGGGGGACAGAAATATTAAATGACCTTTTAGAAATGAATCAGCATTATGGACTACCTTTTTACAATCTTCTCAAAGAAAAAGAACAAGTAATAAAAGATTATAAAAAGACTTATTCGTATCACCTTGCTAATTTGTGTAAAGAAAAAGGTTATATAAAGGCTCATATGGAACTAGCAGAAAAATATAAAAAGGAAGCTTATTTGGAACGTTTCAAACTAAAACCTTTTACAGATATGGAACTTTCCACTCAAATATTACTGAAGGAAAGTATAAAAAGAGGCATCTCTTTCAATATATTAGATAGAAAAGAAAATTTCATTGAATTAACGAAAGGTGAAAATACCCAATATATTAAACAAGCAACGAAAACTAGTAAAGATCAATACGTCTCCGTTTTAATCATGGAAAATAAAAGTGTGACGAAACAAATTTTAAGAAGAAACAACATCATTGTACCTGATGGAGAAGAGTTTTCTGATATCAATTCTGCTCAAGAATCTCTTGACCATTGGATTGATATTCCGTTAGTGATAAAACCAAAATCAACAAACTTTGGTCTAGGAATATCTATTTTCCCTAATGGAACGAATAAGGAAGATTTAAGCAAAGGGTTAGAAATAGCTTTCATTGAGGATTCTACGATTCTTATAGAGCCTTTTATTACAGGAAAAGAATATCGGTTTATGGTAATCGGTGATGAAACCGTTGCTGTGTTACATCGAGTACCTGCAAATGTGAATGGTGATGGAACATCTACAATCAGACAATTAATTAGCAAAAAAAATCTAGATCCATTAAGAGGGAAAGGCTATAAAACTCCTCTAGAGAAAATTGAGATAGATGATAATATGAAGCTCTTTCTTGCCCAACAGAACTTAACAATAGACTCCATTATTCCAGAAGGTACCGTACTGTATTTACGTGAGAACTCCAATATTTCAACTGGAGGAGACAGTATAGATGTAACAGATCAAGTACCAGAAGTATTTAAACAAATTGCAAGTGAAGCAGCACAAGCAGTAGGAGCAAATATTTGCGGAGTAGATATGATAATTGAAGATTTAAGAGATGAACACTCATTATATGCAATTATCGAATTAAATTTCAATCCTGCCATCCATATACATTGTTACCCTTACAAAGGAAAAGAAAGAGATGTAGCAACGAAAATTCTAGAGCTTGTCGGACTAGTTGAAGTAAAACTATAAAAGTAAAGAGACCTATATCGGTAGTGACCCTAAAAGTTTTCTTCTCTAACTTTTCGGATGCACACTATCTGGTCTCTTTTCAATTTATTTATAAACTCGGTTAGCAACTTACATCAGGATTATAACCTTCTAACACGATACCAATTTCCCTGTTCTGTACATGAATGGTCTCTTGCAAGTCTACACCTAAATTCACTCCACCACATCCTACAATACTATAAAAAAAGAAGTATGTTCTTATTTTATTCTTCATTGCATGTTGAACATATTCTTTTACTTGTTCAGTAATATGCATTTCCATCTCTACTACTAAACTATTTCGATAGAAAAGCCAAAAGATTTCCCTTGGCCATTATTGTCTATTATTCTCTTGTTTCAGCGAACCGTTTAATACGTGCTTCAATTTCATCACGCACTCGTTGGAAGAACGTCCACTTTTCTTCATCTGTTCCTTCGGCTTTTGCCGGGTCATCAAACCCCCAGTGTACATGTTTTACATGTGAAGGTGTAACCGGGCAATGATCCGCTGCATGACCACATAGTGTCACGACTAACTCTGCATTATTTAAAATCTCTGGATCGATTACATCCGATGTTTGATTCGTAATGTCAATCCCTACTTCTTTCATTACTTTGACTGCATTAGGATTTAAACCATGTGCCTCCAAGCCTGCGCTTTTCACCTCCCACTCATCGCTCAAATGCTTCTTCGCCCATCCTTCTGCCATCTGGCTTCTACATGAATTTCCTGTACACAAAAAGTAGATTGTTTTCTTCTTCGTCATTTGTTTTCCTCCATACTTTGATGTTTACAATTAGTGTCCGTTTTTATTCTTGATTGTTCTAAAATATTTCTTTTCCCAACGCAAAGCTACATGGACAAGTGCAATCAAAACAGGAACTTCAACTAAAGGTCCGATAACTGCTGCAAAAGCAGCACCACTATTAATACCGAATACAGCAATCGCGACCGCAATCGCTAGCTCAAAATTATTACTTGCAGCCGTGAACGAAAGGGAAGCTGTAACTGGATACGATGCCCCAGCTTTTCTTGATGCAAAAAAAGAAACAGCAAACATAATTAAAAAATAGATTAATAATGGAATCGCAATACGGATTACATCTAAAGGTAACTCGATGATTTTGTCACCTTTTAACGAGAACATGACAAAAATCGTAAATAAAAGCGCCACTAAAGTGAGTGGAGAAATCTTCGGCAAGAATTTCTTTTCATACCACTCTTCCCCTTTCACTTTTAAACCTATATAGCGTGTCAGCATACCTGCAAAGAATGGAATTCCTAAATAAATCAACACACTCTTTGCGATTTCCCACATAGAAATGAAAACTGATAAATTTTCCAATCCGAATACACCAGGTAACACATTTAGAAAGAAGTATGCAAACACGGAATAGAATAAAATTTGAAAAATCGAGTTAAAGGCTACTAATCCCGCTACATACTCTCTGTCACCGCGAGCTAAATCATTCCATACAATAACCATGGCAATACAACGCGCCAATCCAATCATAATCAAACCTGCCATGTATTCTGGGTAATCATGAAGGAATATTATTGCCAGGAAAAACATTAACACAGGTCCAAGTAACCAGTTTTGTAATAAGGAAAGCAACAGGACTTTCCAATCTTTAAACACACGCCACATTTCTTCATATTTTACTTTTGCCAGTGGCGGATACATCATGATAATTAAACCAATCGCAATGGGGATAGAAGTTGTTCCTACCGAGAATGTATCCAACACGTCCTTAAATCCAGGAGCCATTACACCAACTAACACACCTAGACCCATCGCAACAAAAATCCACACCGTTAAATAACGATCTAGGAAAGAGAGCTTTTTCGTTAAGCTGTTATTCGCCATTTATCTGTACCTCCTCTTCTCCATTCGTACATACCGAACTGCAAGTTACTTGTATAGGTTCCAACAGATCAATAACAGCTTGAATATATGCCTCTTGTTGTTCATTCAATCGATAATACCTCCAAGTACCGACTCTTCGTTCTAAAATAATATTTACTTCTCTTAGTTTCTTTAATTGTTGACTCACTGCAGGTTGTGAAATGTTTAATACCTCGACAAAATCACAGGCACATAATTCACCTTCTTTTAAACAAGCCAATAATTTCAACCGATTAGAATCACTGACCAATTTAATTAATTGAGCCATCTCTTCAAAATTATTCAAATGTGAACCTCCTAAACTTCTTATAATATTATATTTCACTTATATAAGAGCATGCTTATATTAACACCATATACAACTATCTTCAACTTGGAATTGTTCATTTTTCAAGTATAAAAAAAATAAAATCTACAAATAAAAATTTGCAGATTTTAAACGTTAATCTTTATCTTTAATAAACATTTTGGATAGTGCTGCACCGGCGATTGTTATTATAAATGCAATAGCACCAGCGTATATCCTTTTATCCCAGTTTATTGTAGAATTGAAAACTGTCATTACAGTAGCAGCAAAAAATCCTGTGAATAATAACTGTTGTGTATTTAACTTCATTTAATTTCTCCCTTATGTTTGGACCCTTTTCAAGCAAAGCCTTTGTTAATAAAGGTAAGTTTAATTGTTTTTGCCGTATTAATAGAGCACAGGATAAGCATCTACAAGACAGTCCACCTGTATTAATTTACTTTTTCTCTCTATAGTTAATGTTACTTTCCCATTAACTGTTTTATTGTTTAATTCTTTCTCAAAAGATTCATAACCTGTAATTGGCTCTCCATCGATACTCTCTATAATATCTTCTGGTTCAATTCCAGCCGCTGCAGCTACCGAATCTTTCTTAACGTGTAAAACTCTAATTCCTCTATCTCCAACATTTGTTATGTAGGTAATACCTATCCATGCTTTCCAAAAGGATGGACGCATATCTACACCTGTTTCATAAACACTCTTCAAGTTTTCTAAAAATTGACCTGTGCCAAACAACATATTTTCTAATGTAAGTTGTGACATTTCGTCCAAATAGGATGCTTGGTATTCAATACTTACCCGTGTGCCACTATCCTCTATTTCTAAAGTAGTAATCGTCTTAAAATCACCGTCAAGGCTTTGAAGGACAAAGCGTTTCATTGCTTCTATTTCTGTAAATATACCTTCAGAAGTTGCACCCCAACCATGATTCATATAACCTCTTCCACCTATCCGAAAATCCAGTTCAGCATCTTTTGTATACCAACGGTTTAAGTGATCAGACTTAGTCAATGCATCCCAAACTTGTTCAAGTGGTGCATGAATTACAATTTCTCTTTTTACGGAATTCTTAATCTTGCTCATCTTGAAACTCTCCTTTTTCTACATAATCTTTAAGGCTTACGAGCTGATCATCAAGTAGTTCTCCGATGAATTGAATCATTTCTTGGTAAGCCATTTGGAGGGAGTGTTGATTTAATGAATAAATACGATACTTCCCTTTTAGACTCTCAGAAATGATTTCTTCTTTTAACAGGATGTTTAAATGCTTCTTAATAGCTGGCTGAGAGATATCAAATGCCTCAACTATTTCCTTTTGAGTTTTATTTCCTTGTTTAAGCATCCTTACTATGCGCCGACGGGTAGAATCACCGAAAGCTCGATATATATCTGGCATTACAAACCCAACTCCCACATATAACCATTTGGTTATATTAAGAATAAACGCACACGAAGTTAATGTCAATATTTTCCTGGTAAAAATATTCTCTAATACACCATTATAAAAAAAGAGATCCTGTTAACTTTAGAGTTAACAGGATCTCTTAATATACTTTTCTTAAACTCTTTTTCCAAAAATAACTTTTAATAGTGGTGGAGTGACGATTGTTGTAAGAATAACAACGATAATCATCGCAGTGTAATATTCCATTGGTAATAATCCACTCTCGATTCCCATAGCAGCTATGATTAAAGCTACTTCACCACGTGAAATCATACCAGCACCAACACCCATTGATGATTTCGTATTAAATCCAGCCAACTTCGCTCCAATACCTGCACCAGCAAACTTAGATATAATAGCAATAATTGAGAAGATTACGATAAACCCAATTTGGTTACCGATACCCTCAAACGAAACTGCAACACCAATATTTACAAAGAAGAATGGTACAAAAATTCCATATGCAATTGGCTCTACTTTATGCTCGATTTCTTTTTTGAAATCTGTTTGCGCAATAGCAATACCAGCAAAGAATGTACCGATAATTCCAGCAAGTCCTAGAAACTCTGCAAAATAAGCAGCACTAAAGCAAATAATTAATCCAGCGCTTAGTATAGCCTCTGTTACCTTGAATCGTGAGAACAATTTAATAAACTGTGGCACAAGCCATTTTGAAGCTAAAATTAATACTACAAAGAATAAAATCTTTTTCCCAATAAGTAAGGCAATATTTGTATCTGAACCAGCAAAGAAACTCATCGCAACCGCTAATAAAATAACGACGATAACATCATCTAATACAGCTGCCCCTAATAAAGTCGTACCTTCTTTACTATTCAACCAACCAAGCTCTCTTAATGTCTGAACAGAAATACTTACCGATGTAGCTGATAATAATAAACCAATAAAGATTGATTCACCAACGGACATATCGTAGTATTGAGAACCTAAGTAACCTAATATAATCGGAAAAATGATACCGCCAATCGCAACTAAAGCTGCAGCTTTCAAATTTCGATTCATTTCTTTTAAATCCGTTTCAAGTCCTGCTAAGAACATCAACAGTAAAACACCAATCTCACTGAACACCGTTAACAATTCTGATTCATGTACCCAACCAAGTAAAGCTGGACCAAGAATAATTCCGACAATAATTTTCCCTAACACAGAAGGTTGTCCTAGTCGGACACTAATTTGACCAGCAAATTTTGTTGCTAGTAAAATAATAAAAATCTGCAATATAAACATATATTTCTCCCTTTCTTCACAAAAAAAAACAGAGTGGTGCCATAGTGACTGGCTCCTCCCTGTTTTGCGATATATTTATGTTTGATTATATTATCATAAATATATATTTTAGAGTACTGGAAAAAAGTACTTAACCGGTGATTTAGTACTACATATAGATTTTTGTAATAGGAATTAGCCGATCTAACTGGCATTTCATTTCATTCTCCAA
>Ga0233379_1000074_pt1 | contig 13714 bp, 11 predicted proteins | sample ElkDunMinimDraft_8_FD_180679 | JGI IMG/M metagenome (GOLD analysis project Ga0233379, IMG submission 180679) | Fecal eukaryotic communites from dung pellets of Tule Elk in California, USA - Elk Dung F1 | ecosystem: Host-associated > Mammals > Digestive system > Large intestine > Fecal | place...
GTAGGAAATAAAGTCCAACGATGCTCCACCATATTTAGTAGAAATAGGAATACCCATAAGCCCAAGCTCTCCCATTCTTTTAATAAGGTGAGCTGGAAATTCCCCTTTCTCCATTCTCTCTATAACCGGCTCCACTTCTTTACGAGTAAAATCTTTGACCATTTTTTGTAACATTTTTTGTTCTTCCTTAAGATGTAGATTCATAAGATGCTCACTCCATTTCATTGCAGATCAAAACCATTATTCATGTGTATTCATAAAAGCCTTTCCCCGACTTCTTTCCTAGCCACCCTGCTTTAACATACTTTCTTAACAGAGGACAAGGTCGATATTTATCATCCCCAAAGCCTTCTTGAAGTGTTTCCATTATATACAAGCAAGTATCCAACCCAATGAAATCTGCTAAGGTTAATGGCCCCATCGGATGATTCATCCCAAGCTTCATTACATGATCAATGGATTCTTTGGATGCGACTCCCTCGTATAATGTAAAAATAGCTTCGTTAATCATCGGCATCAATATACGATTTGACACAAAACCCGGAAAATCATTAACTCCTACTGGTGTTTTCCCAAGTTTTTGAGCTAGCTCTTCAATTATTTGATAGATTTCATCAGATGTTGCCAACCCTCTAATAACTTCAACTAATTTCATTACAGGCACAGGATTCATAAAATGCATTCCGATAACCTTATCAGCTCGTTTTGTTACAGCTGCAATTTCTGTTATCGGAAGTGCTGACGTATTTGTCGCCAATATTGTGTGATCTGCTGCTAATTGGTCTAATTCAATAAAAAGTTTCTTTTTGATTTCCATATTTTCGACTGCTGCTTCAATTACTAGATCAACCTGCGAAGCATGTTGCAAAGTTATAGAAGATGAAATGCGTGTCATTATTCTTTCTAGTTCTACTTGATTCAGCTTGCCTTTTTCAATCTGGCGAGTTAAATTCTTACGAATAACTGCCAAACCTTTGTCTACATACTCTTGCTTTAAGTCATGAAGATAGATATTATATCCAGCCATCGCGAACACTTGCGCAATTCCAGAACCCATTTGTCCAGCTCCTATAACCATCACTTGACGAATATTCACATCAATCTCCCCCTAATTACTAGATTTTTGGAACTTCTATCATGATGGCGTCACCTTGACCTCCTCCGCTACAAATGGCCGCTACCCCAATTCCACCACCGCGTCGCTTTAGTTCATACATCAAGGTCAGAATATTTCTAGCTCCACTTGCTCCAATTGGATGTCCAAGTGCAACTGCTCCACCATTTACATTCACCTTATCTGGATCTATGCCAGCAATTATATTACTTGCTAATGCAACTGCCGCAAAAGCTTCATTTACTTCAAATAAATCTATTTCAATTAAATTCTTACCTGTCTTTTCTAAAATTTTCTGAATAACCAATCCTGGTGTCTTCGGAAAGTCCTTTGCTTCAATGGCAATTTCCGCATGCCCAACAATATATGCTATCGGTTGTATCCCTTCTTGTATGGCACGTTTTTCACTCATCAAAACGAGTGCCCCTGCTCCATCATTGACGCTTGGGGCATTTCCCGCTGTAATCGTCCCTTCTTTACCAAAAGCCGGTTTTAATGTAGCTAACTTTTCAATTGTTGTATCTTTACGAGGGGATTCATCATGTTTAACTAATAAAGGATTTCCTTTTCTTTGAGGTACTTCAACGGCTACTATTTCATCTGCCAATCTACCGGCCTCAATAGCCTTAATTGCTAATTGGTGACTTCTATATGCCCATTGGTCTTGCTCTTCTCTACTTATATTAAGTTCTTCTGCTGTACTGTTTCCGAAGGTACCCATGTGAACTCCTGTAAAGCTGCAGCTCAATCCGTCATGAATCATTAAGTCTTTTAAAGGAGCATCCCCCATACGCACTCCCCATCTCGCATTCGGAATAAAATATGGTGCATTGCTCATAGATTCCATTCCACCTGCTACAATTACTTCTTCCTCTCCCGCGCGAATTAAAATGTCGCCTAAAACCACAGTTCTCAAGCCAGAAGCACAAACCTTATTAATAGTTTCTGTTTTTACATGCCAAGGAAGTCCAGCCTTTCTTGATGCTTGTCGAGAAGGAATTTGTCCCTGTCCTCCTTGTAAAACAGTACCCATAATGACTTCACCAACCATTTGCGGATCTACATTCGCTTTTTTCAAAGCTTCTTTGATCACAATTCCTCCGAGATCCGACGCTGTAAACCCACTTAATACTCCTCCGAATTTCCCAAAAGGTGTTCTTGCCCCTCCTACAATAACTGTCCGTGTCATGCTTTTTCCCCCTTCATTTAACAGTTTGTAATTGAATTTGATTACTGACTGAACGCTCGCTCACTCTTATCCTAAAAAAAGGGCAACATCGTTATGCAGCCCTTTTCTAATTTACATTCTCATGTACATGTCCGTTATAATCTATTCCATCTATAGTGCTTTTTATGCCACAACAGTTTGTGCTTCCCCCACTACTGATTTTTCAAGAATTTCAGCAACGTCATAAGTGTTAACTGTCTCTTCTACTTCTTTTGCTTTTGTTCCATCAGAAATCATTGTTAAGCAATAAGGACAACCAGAGCTAATTACAGAAGGATTTACTAGTAATGCTTGCTCTGTTCTTGCAACGTTGATACGATGACCGGTTTCTTCCTCCATCCACATCAAGCCACCACCAGCACCACAGCACATTCCTGTTTCACGATTTCTTTCCATTTCAACTAATTTAACACCAGGTATTGCTTTTAATATTTCACGTGGCGGATCGTAAACCTCGTTATATCGTCCTAAGTAACATGAATCATGGAATGTAATTGTTTCATTTACTTCGTACTTAGGTTTTAATTTACCTTCTTCAACAAGCTTTGCTAGGATTTCCGTATGGTGATATACCTCAGCCTGCAAGCCAAAGTCCGGATATTCATTTTTGAAAATATTATATGCATGAGGATCAATTGTAACGATTTTTTTCACATTATTTTTCTCGAATTCATCTATATTGCTCGTTGCAAGCTCTTGAAAAACAAACTCATTTCCTAATCGTCTAGCAGTATCTCCAGAGTTTTTCTCCTTGTTTCCTAGAATCGCAAATTTTACACCAGCTTCATTCATTAGTTTGGCAAACGAAAGAGCAATCTTTTGGCTTCGATTATCATATGAACCCATTGAGCCGACCCAGAATAAATACTCGAAATCTTCTCCCGCTTTTTTCATCTCTTTAACAGTTGGTACGACTACATCTTCTCTTAACTCACGCCAGCTTTCACGCTCTTTTCTGTTCAAGCCCCATGGGTTGCCCTGACGTTCTATATTTTGCATTGCCCGCTGCGCATCTGGATCCATTTTACCTTCTGTTAAAACTAGATAGCGACGAAGATCAATAATTTTATCAACATGCTCATTCATAACTGGGCATTGATCTTCACAGTTACGACATGTTGTACAACCCCAAATTTCTTCTTCGGTAATGATGTCACCAATCAAACTTGGACTGTAAACAGAGGTTGCAGCCTGCTCCTCTACCCCTTGTCCAGCAGCTGCCAACGCTAATTGGTTTCCTTTAGTATTAGAAAAGACAAAGTCTGGCACCCAAGGTTGTTGTTTTGTCACAACAGCACCTTGGATTGTTAAATGATCACGCAGCTTAATAATCAAGTCCATTGGTGACAGCATTTTCCCTGTACCTGTTGCCGGACACATATTCGTACAACGTCCACATTCAACACATGCATATAAATCGATTAATTGCAGCTGGCTGAAGTCTTCAATTTTTCCTACACCAAAAGATTCCTGTGTTTCATCTTCAAAATTTATTTTAGAAAGCTTTCCAGGATTCGTTAAGCGATGAAAGTATACATTAGCCGGTCCAGCAATTAAGTGAGCATGCTTCGACTGTGGTATATACACTAAGAATGTTAATAGAAGAAGTGTATGTAGCCACCAGCAAATATAAAATACAACAATAGAAGCTGTTTCTCCTATTCCAGAAAATACAATAGCTACAAGTGATGCTACTGGCTCCCAAATTGATGGCTCATGCCCATGCCATATGAGTGACATACCATTACCAACCAATACAGAGATCATTAAACCACCAATAAAAATCAAAACTAATCCCGATTTAAATCCACGTTTTAGACGAACAAGCTTTTCCACATATCGGCGATAAAATGCCCAGAATACGGCAATTAGTATGACGAAAGTAACAATTTCCTGGAACAATGTAAATGCTGGATACAAAGGTCCTAACGGCAGGTGTGCTCCTGGATAAATACCTTTAATAATCATATCGATTGCACCGAATTGAACTAACAAGAAACCATAGAAAAACATGACGTGCATAATACCGCTTTTTGTATCCTTCATAAGCTTCTTTTGCCCAAATACATTCACCCAAAGTAAGTTCAGTCTTTCTTTAACATTATTATCAAATTCAACCTTCTTGCCGAGCTTAATATAACTGACTCTTGTTTTTATTAAGTAGGCAAATAAATAAACAGCATATCCAAGTACAAGAAGAAATGCGATTAAATTGACCCATAATAATCCTTCCATGTCGTTCTCCCCCTTAAGCGTTTTTCATTATGCATCTAACAAACACCCTTTTATAAACAAATAATTCAATAAAATCTGAATTTATTAACTTCATTTTATATAATGAATGAACATTCAGTCAATAAGTATTTATCTAGTGTTCATTAATACTTACATACATAATCAACCCGTCAATGTAGAAATCTAGTAAAAAGCTATGATTTACGAACAGTATCATTTGCTGTGCGAAAATGAAAACATCGCCCATTGCAAATGTAGTTCTAATTGATAACTTGTGCTTAAGGAGGCGTATCAGTGGCTATTTTATTTTGGATAATCTTTGTAATTTTTCTTGTTTTGGTATGGTTGACAATGGATTATATCCTCGGGGGAAAAAATCATAGGAAAGCTTCAAAAGAAATGACATTCAGTGAAAAGTATGGTGAAATTCATCTATTTACAGATGGAGCAAAACTAATGAATGATTTATTAAGTAATATCCAAAATGCAACTCAATATGTTCATATACAATTTTATATCGTAAAAAATGATGATATTAGCAAAAAATTTCTTTCTATATTAAAGAAAAAAGCAAAAGAAGGTGTTGATATTAAATTATTGATTGACTGGATAGGAAGCAAAGCTTTCCCTCAATCTGAAATAGAACAGTTGAAAAATGCTGGGGTAAAATTTTCATTCGGACATCGACCTAAGCTACCATTTTTGTTTTTTACTTTACAACAACGCAACCATCGGAAAATTTCTATCATTGATGGTCAAGTAGCATATTTAGGAGGATTTAACGTTGGTAATGAATATATTAATAAGGATGAAAAGTTAAGTCCTTGGCGCGATTACCATGTAAAGTTAAAAGGGGCGAGCGTAAATGATATCGATCAGATTTTCCGATCAGATTGGAAACGTGCCTCAGGTGAAGAAATTCAATACAGTTATTCTGTTCCAACCTTTAAACATGGACAAGCTTTACACCACATCATACCAAGTGAAGGGATCATGCTAGAGGAAGCATATATAAGTTTAATAAATAAAGCAGCAGATAAAATTTATATCGGTACGCCATATTTTATTCCAACAAAAAAGCTGATGGATGCATTTATAGACTGTCTGGAACGCAATGTTGAATTATCTCTTATTATTCCTGCTTTACCAGACCACATTCTAATACAAGAAGCATCCTATACATTTCTTCGACAAATCCTCGCTGCAGGTGGCAACGTTTATCAATTTCAAAATGGATTCTTTCATGGGAAATACATACTAATTGATAATCAAGTATTGGATATTGGAACTGCCAATTTTGATAGACGTAGCTTATTCTTAAATTATGAGGTGAATTGTTATATCTATGACTCGGTATTGATTGATGTAGCCTCGAAGGAAATTGAGCAAGATATCAAACAAAGTAAATCGCTAGCACTTCAAGACTTGCAGAATCTTGGGTTGTGGATAAAAATCAAAGAAAAGATAGCTTCTATAGTTGCCGACTTTCTTTAATTATTAGCAATTGTAAGGAGGTCATTTTATGATCATTCGATTCGGTTATGTTTCCACTGCTATTTCATTGTTTAATGCCTCACCATCAAAAACGATGACTTTTAAACGTTACTCCCAACTTGGAGAAGCAGAACGAACGGAAAAGTTAAAATCAATTACTGCTCTAAATATCGCCAATACATTCCGAACAGTTTATTATAACGCCGCTCATCAAATCGAATTGTACCGTATGTCTAGTTCCATTGTCCCTCTTGCTACCCATCCTGACGTAAAATGGGATTTTATTAATCCTTTTCGAAATGAGTGGCGAGAGCTCGGCAATTTCATAAAAAAAAAGAAGATGCGAGTTAGTTTTCATCCAAACCAATTTACGTTATTTACAAGTACTAAAACTGAAATCACAAACAATGCTGTGACCGATATGTCCTATCATTATGCAATGCTTGAAGCAATGGGTATTGAGAAAGAATCTTATATCAATATTCATATCGGTGGAGCATACGGAGATAAAACTAGCTCTATATCAAGGTTTTATAAAAATTTAAAACAGCTTCCGTCTCATATTAAAGCCCAAATGACTTTAGAAAATGATGATAAGACGTATACAGCCTCCGAAACATTGGAAGTCTGTGAATCTGAAAGCATTCCCTTTGTTTTTGACTATCATCACCATAGGGCAAATATAAGCCAAGAACCATTACATGAAATTTTACAACGGACTTTTAATACTTGGAATCATACCGGAATACAACCAAAAATTCATATATCATCACCTAAATCGACACAAGCCTTCCGTTCTCACGCTGACAATGTAGACATTACATTTATCGAACCATTAATCACCGAATTAAAAAAATTAAACATTGATGTCGACTTCATGATTGAGGCAAAAAGTAAGGATCAAGCTATGTTGCAATTGATTGCTGACGTTGCTCAACTTAGAGGAGTAAAAAGAATAAGCGGTGGTTCTGTAAAAATGTAAAAAGAGAGAATGGTTAATACCATTCTCTCTTTGTTTATTAGAGGAAACTTAATTATGGAATTCCCTTACATTTTCTCAGGAGCAGAAACCCCAATTAAAGCTAATGCATTTCGTAAAGTAATACCAACCGATTGAATTAAAGCTAAACGAGCTTTTGTACGTTCCATTTGAGATTGATCCAATACTTTCTCTGCATTGTAGAAGCTATGGAAAGTTGAAGCTAAATCAAAAATATAATTCGTGATGCGATGTGGCAGACGTTTATCAGCAGCCTCAGCAATCGCTTGTGGGAAATCGCCCAATTTTTTCAGAACATCAAACTCTTTTTCTGTTGTAATTTGAGCTACATCATATCCGTTGTTCACGTCAATACCAAGTTCTTGTCCAGCACGCAAGATGCTACAAATACGAGCATGCGCATATTGGGCATAATATACTGGGTTCTCATTAGATTGTGAAACAGCCAAGTCTAGATCGAAATCCATATGAGTATCTGCGCTTCTCATAGCAAAGAAGTAACGAGTTGCATCCAATCCAACCTCTTCCACTAGGTCACGCATTGTTACAGCTTTACCAGTACGTTTACTCATCTTCATTTTTTCACCGTTTTGATACAAATGAACAAGCTGAATAATCTCTACTTCCAATTGTTCTTTCTTATAACCTAAAGCTTCGATTGCAGCCTTCATTCGCGGAATATAACCATGGTGGTCTGCACCCCAGATGTTGATTAATTGCTCAAACCCACGTTGTAATTTATCACGATGATAAGCAATATCCGGCAATAAATATGTGTAAGAGCCATCTTGTTTAATTAATACACGGTCTTTATCGTCACCCAACTCTGTTGAACGGAACCAAGTAGCACCGTCTTGTTCATAAATATGACCATTGTCTCTCAATACTTTAAGTGCATCATCAATTTTCCCATCCTCGTAAAGAGATGTTTCAGAGAACCACACATCAAATGGTACACGGAATTGCTCTAGGTCTTCTTTAAGTTTGTTCATTTCATATTTTAGGCCATATTCACGGAAAAACTTAAAGCGATCATCTGCAGATTCTTCAACAAAACGCTTACCGTATTCCTCAGCAAGTTTCTTCCCAATTTCAATAATATCTTGTCCATGATAACCATCTTCAGGCATCTCTTTATCCAGACCCAACGCTTGGAAGTAACGCGCTTCAACAGATAAAGCCAGATTGTTAATTTGATTACCTGCATCATTAATATAATATTCACGCGAAACATCATAGCCAGCTTTTTCAAGAATATTACATAAAGAATCCCCTACTGCTGCTCCACGAGCGTGACCAAGGTGCAAATTCCCTGTCGGATTTGCTGAAACGAATTCAACTTGGATTTTTTGATTATTTCCGAATGTACTTTCACCGTATTTTTCACCGGCTGCTAAGATTGTCGGAATCAATTCCGTAACGTATGCATTATTCATGTAGAAATTGATGAAACCAGGTCCTGCAATTTCTATTTTTTCAATAGAAGCTTTTGATTGATCAAAGTTCGCAATAATTTCTTCAGCGATTGCTCGTGGTGCTTTCTTTGCCACTCTAGCAAGCTGCATTGCCATATTTGTAGAATAGTCACCATGAGACTTCTCTTTCGGTGTTTCTAAAATGACTGCTGGAATTTGTTCTTCCGAAGCAAGATTCGCTTTTACAACAGCAGCGATAATTTCTTGCTTTAGCTTTTCTTGCATTTGTTTAACGATGTTCATTTGCTGTTTTCCTCCTTATAGCAGATCTCCATTGTATATTGACCTACATCATTTCCATTCATATTCAAATGATAATGAAGGACCATTTTACCTTCTTTTAGCCCCTCATCCCAAGAATGATCCATCTTTTGTGTGGTTGTGAGCATTTGCATTGTTCCATATGGACTTTCATAAGAACCGACAGTCATTAGCTCTTTTACAAATTTCTGTCGCATCTTTACTATGCCAGAGCGCATGATAAAAGCCTCTTTTGGGGCCCACTTTAGTATTGTATGAACCTTTTCTAAGTCCTGTTGAACCTCATCATAACGAAGATACAATGTATCTCCTTTATTTTGGAGCGTACCTGTCGTCAGAAGCTCATAGGTTTCTTTGTCATCACCGTTATCAATTGTTGTATTCAACTGAATGCTTACTTTTTTTATGTCTGACATTCATCTCATCCTTCTTACTCTATAAACTGTACCTGATATCCTTATTTATTTGGTTGTCCTGCAATAAAGGAGGTTCAGTTCTACTCATAAAATCAAAGTCCTATTAAAATGACCTTTGTTCATTTAAGATTGTTAACTTAAATAAGTATAAAGATTCTTATATAAAGTTTCAACTTAATTAGAATAACATGGTCTAAAGCCTTTTGAAGTTGCTCCCTCGCTAACATACCCTTTTGAACATACTATTTTAGTCTTACCAAGCATGAATGATTGTTATAACCCCTTAAGTCTGTACTTAATGCTGTTTGTTATATTGAACGCTAGTCCGAATATCCTTTGTCGAACTCCAAACTCTACTCCCTCTCATTTTGCGATATTTTCCACATATACTGAGAATTAAATACTAATTTTTAAGAGTTAACAGCGTACCAAAAGCATAGTTTATATTAATAACTTTTCAATAAAAAAATATAGTCGCGATTTGGAATGTTTAAAAACCGTCATTTTTTTTCATACTTATAGAAGAAGAGTATTCAGAAAGGATGAGAGTAGTGGAAATTTTAACAGGACACTATTTCAATAAAGCTACCAAGTTCTTACGTACTGCCACAATCATACTTTCAATAGGGGTAATTATCCTTTCTGCACTGTACTTCTGTGTTCTAGTATATGCTAGGATACTAGGTGCCCCTCCTTTAGCAGTTCCCCAATCCACTCTTTTTTATAGTGATGATGAAACTGTAATTGGAGAAACAAATATAGGACAAAAAAGATACTGGGTCCCGTTAGAAGATATTTCTCCAATCATGATTGATGCCGTCGTTGCTGTAGAAGACCGTCAATTTTATAATCATAGCGGCTTTGATTACAAAAGGATTGCAGGAGCAATTGTGGCTGATATAAAAGCAAGGGATAAAGTGCAAGGTGCTAGTACTATTACACAACAGTATGCTAGAAATTTATTCTTAACCCATGAAAAATCATGGATGAGAAAGTTCAATGAAGCTCTCTATACGATTCGTATAGAGATGAATTACTCGAAAGATGAAATATTAGAAGGATATTTAAATACGATATACTTCGGTCATGGAATGTATGGAATTCAATCGGCTAGCCAGTATTATTTCGGCAAAGATGCCAGAGATTTAAATATACAAGAAGCAAGTATGCTTGCTGGTATTCCAAAAGGACCGTCTATTTACTCTCCTATTAAATCAATGGAAAATGCAAAAAAACGTCAATCAATTGTATTGCAGACAATGGTTGACACAGGATACATATCTAAAAAACAAAAAGAAAAAATCAGCAATCTACCACTTTCTTTGAACGGAAAACTTACAGAAATGCAATCAATTGCGCCTTATTTTATGGAAGAAGTTAAGAGGGTTATGAAGTCTCAATTGCAGCTTGATGAAAATACAATTGCTATGGGAGGATTAAAGGTATATACAAGCTTGAATCTAGAAATGCAAAAAGTAGCAGAAAGTACCTTTGCAAAAAACTTCAAGCAGCATAGTGATATACAAGGTGCACTTGTTGCAATGAATCCAAAGAACGGTCAAGTAAAAGCATTAATAGGTGGAAGGGATTTTACCATCAGCCCTTTCAATCGTGCTACTCAAGCATTAAGACAGCCAGGATCAACAATTAAACCATTATTGTATTATATTGCACTAGTTAATGGATTCACACCGACAACCATGTTAAAAAGTGAGCCTACTACCTTTACCTTTGATAATGGAAGAGCAGAATATACACCCCGAAACTTTAATTCACAATATGCCAATAAAGAAATTACTTTAGCACAAGCCATTGCTTTATCGGATAATATATATGCTGTCAAAACTCATTTGTTTCTTGGTGAAGAACAGTTACAAAGATATGCTGACAAGTTTGGCATTGAAAGTAAAATCAGTAACTTGCCGGCATCTGCCTTAGGAACTTCAAATGTTAAAGTGATTGAAATGGTCAATGCTTATAGTCGTATTGCCAACGGAGGAAAAGCGGTAAAACCCACTTTTATTAAAAGAATTGAAAACCATAAAGGTGAGGTTATTTATGAGGCACCTAAATATACGAAGCAAGTATTAAACGAGGATCAAGCATTTATTTTAACAAGCATGCTTACAGGAATTTTTAATGAAAACTTAAATAGTTACTCAACAGTTACAGGAGCTACGATTGCATCTAAGCTGACACGACAATATGCTGGGAAATCCGGAACAACCAATACAGACAACTGGATGCTCGGTTATACACCTGATTTAGTTACAGGAGTATGGACTGGATATGATCAATCCCAGCAAATAACAACTTCAATAGAGAGACAATATGCCAAAAATATTTGGGTAGAGTTCATGGAATCCAGCTTGCAAGACTCTACTTTTGTAAATTTCAAATCAACTAGTAAACAAATTACTAAGTTAAAGATAGATCCCGAGAGCGGGAAAATTTCTACAAAGGAGTGTCCAGTAGCTGTAGATATGTATTTTATGAAGGGAACAGAACCAACAGAATATTGCTCAATACATGACTCTAATCCTGAAAAAGATAATAATGAAAAAAACAACAAAATGCCATGGTATAAAAGATGGCTACAATTCTGGTAAAAAAAGAGGCTACCTCATGCAAGGTAGCCTCTTTTTTGTCCTAGCTTTATAGGATAAAAGCTGATTATAATTTTACTTATATTTACCAAAAACAACAAGTGGTTATTAAATATTTTACAAAAATACAAATTTCCGACAAAATTATTTACGATAATTGTCGTTTCAATTCCTCATCTGAACGTTCCCACATACTTGGATCGTGTTTCTGTAAAAATTCTCTTAGAACCACTTTAGAAGAATCGTCCATTTGACTCGCAATGAATTTTCGTTTCAGCGCTTTGTCTAAATGGTTAACATGTTCTGGGAGTGATTTATAACCACGACGTATACTGCGATCAACTGTCATTTCACAAGCAGTTACTCCAGCATAATATGGACCCTCTTCATTACGTTCAATAGCCACCCAGACAATCCAATATGGCTTACCGTTTGGCACTTCTGATTTATCGTTTAAAAATTTAATCCCTCTTTCAATCGGACTTCTGGCATGCATAGCTCCAATTTCTACATACGCTTCCTTTGCATCAACGTCTATAATCACTGGAGATATATTTTCTAAGCTCAACGCTCCGATCCCAAAGCCTTTATGACCATCTGTTGGGTTATTTTTAATAATATTAAATTGCACTTTTTTCTTTTGATTATCCATTTTAATCTCCTTTCTTTCACTCAGTTAAAAGAATATAGTATAGAAGAAATTATATAAACGGTCACTAATTCCTGGTATTAGCACATTAAAAATAGGGCTAATAGTAACATTATTCAACGGTGGTATTAAAACAAGAATTAAAAAAATAAGTATGCCATATTGTTCGTATTGTGTCATTTTTGCTCGAATATTTACAGGTACCAGGTCCTCCACAATGCGATAACCATCCAATGGCGGTAATGGAAGTAAATTGAAAACAAATAACAAAACATTGATATATATGAGCATATTAAGAAATTGCAACACAAAATCAGGTATGTTAATGCCGTTACTTACAAGTGCAAAGAAGATGATATAGCCTATGCTAGCAATAATAAAGTTACTAAACGGACCTGCAAAAGAAACCAGCACCCCTGCCAATCGTGGGTTTTTAAAATGATATCTATTTACTGGTACTGGCCTCGCCCATCCAAATCCAAATAAAATAAGTAATATAGTTCCTACTGGATCTAAATGCACCATCGGGTTCAAAGTCAATCTCCCCTGATTCTTAGCAGTAGGGTCGCCAAACTTATATGCTATATATGCATGTGAGAATTCATGAATCGTAAAAGCAATGATCATTACCACTATTACATATGGCAATATCTCTAACTCAAATGCCAAGAAACCATTTAAAAAATCCATACAATTCACTCCAATCCATTCTTACTATTTAGTATATACCATACTATTTTCAAACCTGAAATCCAACTGACCTCTTTTGCTATTACGAATAAATTAAAAGACAACTTGATTTTTATCATTGCTTATGGAAAACTACATACAGATAGAATGAAAGGAGAGCTAACTATGCCATATGTAACAGTAAAAATGTTAGAGGGTCGTACGGAAGAACAAAAGAAAGCAATGGTTGAGAAAGTAACTGCCGCCGTTTCAGAAACTTCTGGTGCACCGAAGGAAAAAATTGTTGTATTTATTGAAGAAATGTCTAAAAATCATTACGCTGTAGGTGGCAAACGCTTAAGCGACGAATAGTAACTTCATTATCCCCTCAAGTGATTATACAAAATGAACGAACTTCTATAATGTTTCCCTATTTTAGAAGTTGATTTTGTGCATAATTCCTTTAGACTGATTTAATACGTTTGTCAGTCTAGGGAGCCGCACATACTAACGAAAACATGAGTAGAACAGAAGTTCATGAACGTGCTTAGCCTTATTAACATCTAA
>Ga0233379_1000075_pt1 | contig 13630 bp, 21 predicted proteins | sample ElkDunMinimDraft_8_FD_180679 | JGI IMG/M metagenome (GOLD analysis project Ga0233379, IMG submission 180679) | Fecal eukaryotic communites from dung pellets of Tule Elk in California, USA - Elk Dung F1 | ecosystem: Host-associated > Mammals > Digestive system > Large intestine > Fecal | place...
CGCTGCCAAAGATGTGACGCATGACATGGAAATAAAGTATCGAGATCATCTATTTAAAATTAAGTATATTTTGAATCCGTATTTTTCAAACGAGACATTAGAAATCTTTGTAGAGGAGGTTATTTCATAATGAATATTGAAGGATTAACCGACTTTCAAAATGATTTATTAAGCGTCGAAAGGAAAGCCGACAAGGTTTTCAAAGAAGCTATGAGAACATCGGGTAACAAATTGGTTCGCGAGGTACGTAAAAAAGGAAGGAAGCTCGTTAACAAGCAAGACGGTGTTTACCATAAAAAATTCAAACGAGGGAAAGTATTCGTTGATCCATCGGGAGATATTACGGTACGAGCTTTAAATACAGCACCACACGCACATTTACTTGAATACGGGCATGAAAAAGTCGTTAATCCAGGTAAAGGTCGTGGCAATGGTCGAGGGGTTATACCAGGTAAAGGCATAGGTAGAAACGTTGGATTCCAACCAGGTTACAAAGTCATGGAAAAAGGAGCTAGAGAGTTTGAGGAGAAGCGAGAGGATGTTAATGAGATATCGAAAGCGCTTGATAAATTACTCTCTGACAATAGGTTATGATTGAATTACTAGACATCCGAAAATCGTGTAATACGTTGCTCAAAACCAATTTCCCGACAATCCCTGTTAAGTCCCAGGACATCGAAAAAGGATTCCTTAGACCGTCATTTACGACGATATTTGACGAAGTTAAAAACGTAACGCTCGAATCGTTAATTGAAACGAGTTTAAAAGTTTACGTGTACTATTTCCCCGAATTAAATACGGATGATTATTACTTACATTTAGATGATGTGAAATATAAATTACCGTTGATATTTGGCAACAAATTAGCGGTTAACGATAGATTTTTAGATGTCATTGAACCGACAGTTAACGTTGTAGATGGCGTTATTGTGTTCGAGTTTGACATGTTCTTCTACCAAGACAAGCCGTTAAGCGCTAAAGAGATTGAAGCGCAATTAATGCAAGACTTGGAATTTAAATTTAAGAAAAGAAAGTGAGTGAATTACATTGGGATTACCACAAATTGATATTGCCTTTCGTTCTCGAAGTGTAACAGCAATTAAACGTAGTGCTATGGGTATCGTAGCGCTTATTCTACGTGACGAAACAAACTTAGCAGCAAACTCTGTAGTTACAATTAAATCCGTTGAGGACTTACAAACAGCAGATTGGACACCAGAAAACCTTGATTATATTAACAAAACGCTTTTAGGCACACCGTCTAAAGTTGTTGTGTTAAAAATCGGTGAACAAGCAGTTTTAAATGACGAACTAAAAAAATTAGGTAGCATCAAATTTAATTATGCAGCTATGCCAGAAGCAACCGAAGACGAAGCCGAAACGTTAGTAACTTGGATTAAAGGGAAACGTCTTAACGACAAGAAAACTTACAAGCTAGTTGTAGCTAACCAAGTAGCCGACGATGAAGGTGTTATTAACTTTACTACAACAGGCATCAAGGTTGGTGCTAAGGCCTATACGACGCAAGAGTATACAGCTCGTTTAGCGGGTATCTTTGCCGGATTACCATTCACACGCTCATCAACTTATTTCGTGCTTCCTGAGGTTACGGAAATTGAAGAAAGCGATACACCAAATGAAGACATTGACGATGGTCAATTAATCCTTATCAACGATGGCGAGAAAATCAAAATCGGTCGTGGTGTTAACTCATTAACAACGTTAACAGGCGAGAAAAACGGTGCGTGGCAGAAGATTAAGATTCTCGAAGTTATGGATATGATTACAGACGATGTACGTGATACATTCGATGAGCATTACGTAGGCAAGTATATCAACATTTACGACAATCAAATCTTATTCATCATCGCAGTTAATGCTTACTTAAAAGGCTTAGCAGCACAACAAATCCTAGATCCAAGTTACACTAACGTTTCATTCATTGATGCGGATGCACAACGCTTAGAATGGGAAGCAGTTGGAACAGATACAACAGATTGGACAGACCAACAAGTTCGTGAAACTTCATTCGGGTCTAAAGTAATTCTAGGTGGACAAGTAAAAATTGCCGATGCTATGGAAGATTTACGCTTCAATATTCTATCAGCGGGCGCTGCATAAGGGGGTAATTAGATGAGTAGAAAAGCTAGTCGCGTTATTAACGGTACTCACGGTGCTGTATGGATTAACGGTCAAAAGTTAGCAGACTTAGAACAAATCGAATTAAAGGTTAACCTAGAATATGAGGACGTGTATTTTGCAGAAGATACAGGGAAACATCGTAAATTCATGGGATGGACTGGAGAAGGTTCATTAACGCTTAAAAAGGTATTCTCACGTGGGGCTATCCTGTTAGGAGATGCAGTAAAAAGCGGACGAATTCCAGAGATTGAAATTACAACTCGTTTAGGCGATCCAGATGCATACGGTGTTGAGCGTACATCGGTTAGCGGTGTAACATTCAATGAGTTCTTACTCGCTAAGATTGAACAACGCGCATTACTACAAGAAGAAATGGGATTCGAGTTCTCTGACTTCGATTTATTAGAAACAATCATGACACAAGAAAACATCTCAACTTAACTATAGCAAGGCGTGGGTAACACCACGTCTTTTTTTATATCAAATAAAATTTTTGGAGGACAATTCAATGACAGAACGCAAAAAGGTTACTTTAGATGATTTAATCAAACGCAAAATCGAGTTAAAACAAGAACGCAAATACGAGGGTGAATTATTTGTTCCGTCTTTAGATGGTGACATTCAAATCGAGGTTTTAAAGTCGGATGCAATTGATTTCCTAGAATCAATGAAAGATGCAAAAACAGAAAAAGAATACGAGAAAATCGCACAAACGCTTGTCTATTCGGTTGTAAAAGAACCGAACCTAACAGATAAAAAGTTACAAAAAGAGTTCGAGTGTGAAGAACCGACGGACATTGTAGGGTACATCTTTACAGATGCGGAACAAGCCGACATTATGGAGTTTGCGCTTAAAGCGGTTGGTATGTCACGAGGCGTGGTTAAAGAAGTAAAAAACTAATAGAGGGTGATGATGAATTATTTATGTATCATCATTACCTTCAAAAAGGAATCACACCGGAAACGATTGACAACTTAAGTTACCTACAAAAAGAATTCTTTGCAGCTAGTATGGAAATTGAATTGTCCCAACAAAACGAGCGTGAACAATTACGAGCAAAATTATTAAAAGAACAAAAAGCCTATCCAACAGTGAATTTCTAAAGGAAGGAGGGCGAAACAATGGCAAGTCGTGTTATATCAGCAGTATTAAAATTTAAAGACCAAAATTTCAGTACGGGTTTAAGAAACGCTAATAGACAAGCCGGTGAGTTTGGTCGTTACATGCAAGACGCGCAAAACAAAGCGGAAAACTTCGGACAAAAAGCCGGTGATGTATTTAAAGGCGTTGGTGTTGCGGCGGGCGCATTAGTAAGTGGCGCTATTGCCGGTTTAGGTGTAGCCATTGGACAATCGATACTAGAGATGGATGACGCATTCGCGCAACTAGAAGCAAGAACAGGCGCAACAGGTGCGGAATTAAAAAACTTAGAATCGGCTGCAGTCGAAGTATTCAAACGTGGATATGGTGAAAGTTTAAGTGAAGTATCTAACAACTTAGCGCGTGTAAATCAAAACATGCATAATATCGATCCATCTCAATTGGCAGATGTAACAGCAGAAGCGATGTTATTAGCGCAAACAACGGACAGCGATTTAAACGAGGTTACTAGAGGCGCTCAAAACTTAATGGATGCATTCGGCATTACAGCGGACAAAGCGTTTGATTTATTCACAAAAGGCGCTCAATCAGGTTTAAATATGTCGAATGATATGTTTGACCAAATGGGAGAGTTCTCAAGCGTAGCAGAGCAAGCAGGATATTCAGCGGAAGAGTTATTTGGTGTCATGCAACGTGGTGCAGAAAACGGTGTTTACAACCTAGACCGAGTTAACAACGCTATTTTAGAATTCGGAATTAAAACAACAGACGGTAACAAAGCAACGAGCGATTCATTCTCTTTATTATCAGATTCTACACAACAAATGTGGAAGGACATGCAAGCCGGAAAAGTTACAGCTAAAGAGTTAAGTTCGACGGTAATACAAGAGCTCAAATCGATGGATGATCAAAACTTAGCGAATCAAATCGGTATCTCAATGTGGGGTACAACGTGGGAAGATAACACTAAAGACGTTATGTACTCAATGTTCGAAACTACAGACGCGTTGAAAGACTTTGAGGGCGCTACAGATTCAGCAGCAAACGCGGTTGAAGGTTCATTCGGTAATCGTGTCAAATCGGCATTTCGAGATTTAACTGTTAGCATCGCATCGTTAGCGGATAGTGAAGCGGGTAAACAAGCACTTGACACAATAGCAACAACAGCGGAAAACTTAGTTCCTAAAATTACATCATTAGCTTCGAAAGCGTTAGAGTTTGCGGGTGTTATCGCTAACAATTGGAGACCAATAGCGACAGTCGTAGCAAGTGCAACAGCGGCGGTTGTAGCGTTTAAAGTCGGTATGGCGGCAATGAGCGTAATTAGCACAGTTGTAGGCTTCTTGAAAACGTTTAGGGCTGCAATGGTAGCGGGTACAGCGGCACAGTGGGCTATGAACGTAGCAATGAGCGCGAATCCAATAGGGCTTGTTATCACGGGTATAGCCGCATTAATTGCAATTGGTGTAGCATTATGGATGAATTGGGATACAGTGAAAGCTAAAGCCGGTGAATTGTGGACGAAAACGAAAGAAGTATTCGGAAACATTTACAATTGGGGTGCCGAAAAAATCGGTGGTGTGACTAACTTCTTTAGTGGTTTAGTCGATAAAGTAGGCGATTTCATAAGTAGAATTACTAACTTCAAAATGCCGGATTGGATTTCGAATATCGGTTCAACAATCGGTAAAGCGGCGGGCAAAATAGGTAATTTACTACCTTCTTTCGATGTTGGTACAAATAGCGTAGCTCAAGATATGACCGCAAACATTCATAAAGATGAAATGATTATTCCGGCTAGACAAGCGCAAAAAGTTCGTGCAATGGGCGGTAACATCGATAATATCGACAAGTTAATCAATAAACCGGCTCAAGCGGTTCCGGTTGCAACAACGACTAACAATCAAACAACAGCACCAGTCATTAATATGACAGTTAACGCGAATCAGTTGTCTTATGACGACGTTGTATACAAACTATCTAAAGATATTAAACTAGCACTATCGAACATGTAGGAGGGTGATAGGATGGAAATTATTATTTCAAACGAAAACAGAACCGAAACAATACAGTTGCCTATCATCCCCGAATCGCTTGAGGTGGCATTCCCACATAACAACGAGGTTTTCACTACAGTTGATGGTGGGGACATTAATTTGATAGGTAGACCTGGTTTGAAGTCTATTACAATAAGTAGTTGGCTTCCAGGTAAAGAATACACGTTTGCAAAATCGCCATTGCTTATGTACGAGGGAAAAGAGTTTTTCGTTAAGTACAAACGCACTAGAAAGCCAGTTCGCGTTGTTATCGTGAATAATAACGGTTACACGTATCATAACGAATTATACGCAATTGAAGAGTTTTCATTTGGGTATGATCGCGTTGGAGATATGCCATATACGCTTGTTCTCAAGCAATTCGTACCGAGCAAGGTGATAACATGAGCTTTAAGTTATATGCGAATGGCGTTGATGTTACACAATTGGCGGGTGGTTTAACGTGGTCAAGCGATGTCGATACATTAGGACAATCGTTATCTTTTAGCGTTCCTTTTGATAAGGATGGTGAGTTACTGCCTAAGCCATTTATTAATGTTGGCGATAAAATTTCATTACGTTACAGTGGTGAGGACGTCTTTTTTGGCATCGCAATAGACGAAGAAAGAAGTGGACGAAGCCCTATTAAATACAATTGCTTCGACTTAGCTTTTTATCTAAACGAAAATGTATTAACGATGCAATTCAACGATATTCCCGCTAAACAAGCGATTGAAGACTTATGCGAGAAAATCGGTATCAAGTGTACAGTCGCTAACATTGCGGTAAAGATTAAAAAGATTTACAAAGCGCAAGCGGTGAGCGAAATACTAAAGGATATATTGACGATATGCAGCGAACAAAACGGTATTAAGTATCGTTTCGAAATGCGTGGCGATACGTTGGTAGTATTCCATTGGAAAGACATTAAGGTCGACGTAAAAACAGAATGGATAAGTAGCCCGAATCGTAAAGCATCGTTATCCGGCATGAAAAACCGTATTGAAATAGTATCGGGTGATGAAAAAACGGTAAAAGTTTTAGCGAAAACAGAAGACGGTGCAAGTATCTCGAAATACGGCTTACTTACACAATCCCAAACGATTGACGATAAGGAAGTTAGTAAGGCAAAAGCAGTAGCGAACAACCTTTTGAAAGAGTTGAACAAACTAAAAGAAGAGGGTGCCATTTCCTTAATCGGTGATCACAGAGCAAGGGCGGGGCGTTTAGTGACGCTTGAAGAACCTATTACGGGCTTATCCGGCGAGTTCCTTATTAAATCGGCACAACACACGTATAACAACGGTATACACCTTATGTCACTTAATTTGGAGGTGTCAACGTGAACGAGGCTATAGTTAGTATTGCGAAACAATTTCAAAACGCTAAAAATGGTGGGAAACAATTCGAAGGGTTTTTAATAGGCGATGTCGTTGCAAATTTACCGGATATTAAAATTCAAATTGATCCGGCTATCATCTTAGATAAAACCAATCTAATATTTGCGGCACATATTTTAAAAGACTACGAACGCGAATTTGAAATATTCGAAGGTGAAGAAATAATTATTAATGGCTCGACACCTGAAACATTCACAGCCAAAGGAAAAGTAAAATGGACTGATGAAATCAAAAGTGGCGACAAGCTCATTTTAGTTCCATCTTCCAATGATAATATGTATATCGTTATCGACAAGGGGGTTACTTTATAATGTTCCCAGATGACGTAGAACAATTTCTTGTAACTGAAGGAAATGAAGCAAATAATACAGCGCCAGTATATAACGGGCGTTCTTTTTTATATGACTTCAAAAAAGGCGACTTTATTTATAAAAATGGCACTCCTATTGAAGTGACAGGGTTAAAGGCATTAGAAGTTTGGATTGAGAAAGTTATTCGTACTGAAAGATTCCGTTTCAACGTTCATAAAGGCGTTAATTATGGCGTGACGATTGAGGATTTAATAGGGAGTTTGCTTCCTAGGGGTTATATCGAATCAGAAATGACGCGCGAATTAACGGAATCAATCTTAGAAAATCCATTAGTTGATGATTTAACGAATTGGAATTTCGAGGTAGAAGGTAGTCTATGGACTATTTCATTCACTGTTCAAACAGTTGAGGGCGCGTTCGAAATGGAGGTGAGCGCATAATGTCAGTTGAAACAATCCATCAAAAGATTTTAAACAACACGAATGACAATTTCGATAAATCATTAGGATCATGGACGTATGACATCGAAAAAGCAGTAGCTATCGAGTTAAACGAACATGTGGTATTAACCGATGATATTATTGACAAAATCAATATTGAAAACTTAACAGGCGATGAATTAACGCGGTTTATTTTCCAAAGAACCGGTGTAATGCGTGTGGCAGCTACTAAAGCAAGCGGTACGGTACTTATTAAGGCTACTAATGCAACGGTTGTAAATGTCGGTGATTTATTCGCAGCGGATGATGTTTTCTATGAAGCTACTGAAACGACTACTATAACAGCGCCAGGACAGTATCGAATCAATGTTCAAGCCATTGAATTTGGTAGCGGTGGTAATGTTCCTGTAGGAGCTATTAACGCATTCCCAACAACACTTGTAAACGTCGCAACGGTAACAAACGAATCAGCGTTCGAAAATGGTTTCCCAGAAGAAACGGATGCTTCGTTACGACAACGCTATTACGATAAATTACAACGTCCTGGTAAAGCGGGCAATAAGTATCATTATCGTGAATGGGCGCAATCTGTAGCGGGCGTGGGTAAAGTTAAAGTCTTTCCGCGTTGGGATGGCCCATTGACTGTAAAAGTCGCTGTATTGGATGTTAACAATGAACTAGCATCACCACAATTAATAACGAACGTATTTAATTACATCGAGGCAGAACGTCCATTTGGTGCAGATGTGACAGTAGTAACGGGCGAAGCGTTAGAAATAGATGTTTCAGCAACGTTCACATTTAAAGATGGTTATGCATTCGCGCAAGTTGAAACGCTCATTAAAGATAGATTAACAACTTACTTTAAATCAATCGCATTCGACGAGGATTTAACGTATGTCTCACAGGCACAAATCGGACGTGAATTGTTAAGTGTGGAAGGTGTACAAGACTATGCAAATCTCACTCTTAACGGTTCAACGGGTAATATCCCTATTAGCGAAATTCAAGTGCCAACAATTCGGAATGTGGTGAATGTATGAGTATAACGCATACACGAATGATTAAACATTTACCAAAGTACGAACGCACAAATAAATTGATCGTTGAAATACTACGCGCCATCGCTATTGAATTAGACCAATTAACGGTTGATACCGAACAAAACTATTCGGAATTGTTCATTGATAAGGCTATACGAGCGTTATCGATTCATGAGCGTGACTTAGGTATACAAAATACCGTATTGACCGATAAACAACGTAGAGAGCTTATAATGGCGCATTATCGAGCGACGTTAGAACAAACAACGGATGAAACGATTAAAAATGTAGCTGCAGCCTTTTCTAATGGTGAAGTTGAAATTAATCCGACGGATACAGAAGGTATGTTTGAAATAAAATTCGTCGGTTTAGTCGGCATACCCGATAATATGCAAGGGTTAATGGATACGTTAGATGTTATTTTACCGGCGCATTTAGGCGTTATTTACACGTATGTCTTTAACACTTGGAATGATATTTCTCACAAAACATGGGACGAATTAGAAGTGTATACGTGGGATGAATTACTAACAGAGGATGTGAGTTAATGCAAAATACAACGAATTACAATTTGAATAAACCGGACGGGAGCGACTTTGCAAAAATCGCATCGTTAAATGAAAATGCTGATATTATCGACGCCAAATTGAAAGAGTTAGAAGACAATGAGAGTGTATTCGTGCAACATTCGAACAACCAACAAATACACGTTACCCAGGCTAAACAAAATAGTTGGGACGCAAAAATAGGTCCCGAAGGCGGAGGTACTATTCAAAATATTTTAAACATCGCCGGTGAGCCTGTTTTAGCGTTTAAAGTGCAAGATGTTAAATCCTCCGCAATTCATAAAGGTGGAGACGGTAATTTATATTTAGCGCATTCAAGTTCAATAAATGGTAATGATTGGGATTTCTCGAATGCACCGCTTGTTATTACTAGTGGTGGCACCGTTTTAATTAATGGTGTTGATTTAAAGCAATCTGTAAGTAGTGGTAAAACTGCCATAGCGAACGCCACTACCCAAATGGGCGTACCTACAGAACCTAACGCCGAGTTCGCAACAATGGCAGCAAATATTTTATCTATCAACACAGGGAAGAAATTTGCGACAGGTGTTGGTGCAGGGGCTACAACAATGTATAGTTTCCGTAGGGCGTTTAACAATGAAACTGTATCGTCTTATGGTTTGACTGTGAGTGGTTTGGACTTTAAACCGGGATTGATATTAGCATTTGACGCAGTATCTATCTCTATGTATCAAAACTATCTCAGCTTAGACGGTGCGCAGACAGGTGGAGTTATTACAGACTTCACAACTATTACAGCGTTTGGTGGAGGTACGCAGACGGCAGTTAATACAATAAGTGGCACGGGCGGCGACGGATATGTAAATAACGGTGGTTTTCGCATTCCTATACGGTCAAATACTATTACGGTCAATTGGATAGCAATAGAATAAAGGAGGGATTTAATGAAAACATTAATAATTTACGATACTACAGGCTATGTGATTAATAATATAACAGGGAATTATCGTGTACCGGTGGGTGTTCCTTATTTAGAAGTCGATGTACCCGAGGGTAAACGTATTGATTTAAGTGCCGGTGTAGATGTATCGGTCACACCGCATCAAGTTGTTTTAGAGGATATTCCGCCATCCGAAATTGACGTTTTAAAAGCACGACAAGATGCAACGGAAAACGCATTGTTAGATATGCTAATGAATTTCTAAAAATACAAATTAAAAGGAGTAGATACTATGTACGGATTTTTATTAAACATGTATGTAATGGGTAAAATTGATGAGGTTTATTTAACGGTAATGGTTTCAAAAGGACGTATTACCGAAGATGAAAAAGTCATGATTTTAGCAACGCCACAAAATAAGTAAACAAGTAAAACGCACAGTAATGTAACGTTTTTTATGTCACAAACAACGCTCAAACGAATCGAAAAACGGGTTAACGCATGGTTGTCCGTCTCGATTCGTTTCAGAGCGTTTTATCTTTTTTTATAAAGGAGGCACTATGGAAATTAACGCGCTAACAGCTATTGTAGGTGGTTTAGGAACTTTGGTGGGTATTCTTATTAATGTTAGTCGTTTTTCTAAGGATAGGGATAAAGATTTACGCTCAAGCGCATCTCAACAAGCAGTTATAAACACTAAATTAGACGGAATAGGCAACGGGGTTGATTCTGTTAGAATTGATGTAAAATCTTTAGAACGTACACAAAACGTTATAATAGAACGCATCGCAAAGAATGAAGAAAAAACAGACAGCGCTCATAAAAGAATCGATAAATTGGAGGAACGAGTTAATGAAAATTAATTGGAAAGTACGTTTACAACACAAAGGGTTTTGGGTATCTTTAGTTGCTTTATTGTTAGTTTTAGCGAATCAAATCGGCGCAATTGTAGGTGTTGACGTAACAATTTATAACAATCAAGTTACAGCTATTACAGAGAGCATATTAGCTATCTTAGCTTTATTAGGTATTATTATTGATCCAACTGTTCAAGGTATCGGAGACAGCGAACAGGCTCTTAAATACACGAAACCAAAGGAATAATAAACGGAGGCGGTAAGTGATGGCAAACGTATATAGGTCGAGGCTAGACATCAAGTCTATACAACCAAGTTTTAGACCAACTTTCGTGCAATACGATCACGCAAAATTAGAGATTGAATTAATAGACGGTGGCAAACCATACGACATATCAAATGCAACACGTGTAGAGTTTACGCATGTTAGAAGTGATAACCTAGTAATTATACAACCTGGCGAAATCGTAAATTTCAACGGTAATTACCTTGTGACTTATGACTATCAAGGGAATGAAATGGATTTACTAGGTACGGTGTTAACTAGTTTTGCAGTGTTTAACGAGAATGAGAGAAAAGTTTCTTCCCCTATTTTCGAAGTGACAATAGTGAAGGATTTACGTAACGATGTATTCAGTCCGGCAGAACCAACAGCGGGATTTTTACAATCGTTAATCGATGATGTCGAACGCATCAAAGAGACGGGTGGTGTCGTAGGTCCTCAAGGGATACCAGGTGAACGCGGAAAAGATGGGTATACACCTGTTAAGGGTGTTGACTATTTCGACGGAATCAACGGTAAAGATGGTTTAAATGGCAAAGATGGAAAGTCGTTCACTTACGCAGACTTTACACAAGCACAATTAGAGGCGTTACGAGGCCCGACGGGTTTAGACGGAAAAAACGGGACTAACGGAATTAATGGGGTTGATGGGAAATCAGCTTATCAAGTTGCAGTTAGTAACGGATATGTGGGGACGGAAGCACAATGGATTATGTCATTAAAAGGCGATAAAGGCGAACCAGGAAGTACCGCAAATATTGCAGCACACCAAACGAATGAAGCACCTCACCAATATGGGAATAAATTCGAATGGCGTTTTAACGCAACTACTAACTCACTAGACTTGGTGGTGTTGCCATAATGGCTAAAGTAATCGCTAAACTACACGCAAACGGTAATTTCGAAACGGTTGGCGTACAATTAGTGCAAGACGGAAACTCATATTCGTTCGCTGAAAATGTAATAACAGTACCCAAAATTATAGAATATCCTCCCGTTGGTTATCGGAATTATTTTATTGAAAAAGATTCAGTAATAGGGTTTTTATCCATGTCCACAGGTGAGCCGACAACGGGGGTTGCGTTTGATTCACGAACGTCTGATTTTATAAATGTTTTGGGTTGGGGGCTTGCGACGATTCGCATCGAATTTAACAATATGAACAGCGATTATGTAGCGAGGGTCGGCGTATATCTATACGACACGGATAGAAATTATTACGATTACTTATTCGATGAAATTTTAAGTGTTTCGGATGGTAATCACGTATTCGAATTCCAGGCGCAAATACGTCAAGGTGTACAGTTTGTACGTGTATGCGCGAATTACTACGATAAAGCGGGGACTAATGTAAGAATAAGCGTCGAAAAAGGTACAGTAGCAACGCAAAAGCATTATTTAGCGTTCGAAGATATGCCAAGTTGGGTTGTCGATACAGGGCAACCAATTAGCATCTTTAAAGAAGGTATTGTTATAAAAGGGGATTTAATTCAATCGTAAAGTATAAGGAGGTAATAAAATGATTACAATTTCACCAGGACATTGGACAATTGGTACAGGCGCGAGAGATTTAATCGATGAAGTAACAGAAGCGCGAAAAGTAGCTAAGCGTGTGACTGAAATATTACGTAAAGCGGGTATTCAAACGAATTATGTAGAGGATAACGTTTCTAAAAATCAAGGGCAAAACTTAACTTATCTTGTAACGCAACATAATAAGACAACGCGTCAATTAGATGTATCTGTACACTTCAATGCATCTGGTAAACGTGAAAATCGTGGTATTGGTACAGAGGTATTGTATTACGATGCTAAAGGTTTAGCTGCAAAAGTTAGTAAAGCTATTTCTCAAGCTAGCGGATTGATTGATAGAGGTCCCAAACAACGTAAAGAATTAGCGTTCTTAGCTAACACTAATAAACCTGCTATCTTATTAGAAGTATGCTTTGTTAACTCGATTGTAGATACGGCTATTTATAACCGTGATTTTGAAAAGGTTTGTCAAGGTATCGCTAAAGAGTTAGCTTCCCACTTAGGGAAAAGTTTAGACAGTAAAAACTCAGGTAAATATGACTTATTAGATGATAAAGATTCAAAAGTATGGCGTATTCAATCGGGAGCATTCAATTCGAAAGAAGCTGCTATTAAAGCTTTTGAAAAGAGTGGACTAGCATACGCAACTATCCGTGGTTCAATTAAATAACGCCTTTTCCCATTACTTAATTGTAGTGGGCTTTTTTTATTTGTCATAATTTATTCTAAGGAACAATAGAATAGTTCCAAGAAGTAATTCTGAAAATGGGGGTTGGAACGATTAGTAGGGAAGGGTATAGGAAGATAAGGAGCGATAAGAAACGAGATGTTAAGCCAACCATAAATTTGGAATTAAAGGATGCAATTTACAGGTTGAGTTATGTCTCTAATACACCAGTCAAAGATTTAATCGAGTGGTTAGTTTTAGATGCGATTCGGAATCAAAAGATTTTGACGCGGTTAGTCGGTTATTTTAAACGTGATTTAGTTGTAGATGGAACTTTGTATGTAGGTAA
>Ga0233379_1000076_pt1 | contig 13575 bp, 13 predicted proteins | sample ElkDunMinimDraft_8_FD_180679 | JGI IMG/M metagenome (GOLD analysis project Ga0233379, IMG submission 180679) | Fecal eukaryotic communites from dung pellets of Tule Elk in California, USA - Elk Dung F1 | ecosystem: Host-associated > Mammals > Digestive system > Large intestine > Fecal | place...
GATTCCGTATCTTGTTGAACTTCTTGTTTTGGTTGAGATACTGTATCTTGTTGAACTTCTTGTTTAGGTTGAGATGCTGTATCTTGTTCAACCTTTTGTTTAGGTTGTTCTGCTACTGTAGCTTTTTTCACCGTTCCTTTTTGTTTCGCTGGAACTTCTACAACAACACCTGCTATTTTAATTTTTTGTCCTATTTGAATGAAGTCTTTGTCCGAAATTTCAGGATTTAATTGTAATAGTTGAGTTACTGTTGTTTTATATTGTTTGGCAATTTGACTTAAGCTATCTCCTGCAACAACTGTATATACTTCCTCTTTAGCTTTAGTTTCTACTTTTGCTTCAGCTTTCAATATTTGTCCTGATATGTTTACATCATATTCTAAGTTATTTAGTTTCTTTAACTCTTGAACATTTATATTATATTGTTTAGAAAGCTCATATAAATTATCGCTTTTTTGGATTTCATGTGAATCAGCCATTGCAGTCGTACCTGCTAATAGAGAGCCTAGTATTGTACCAGTTAAAATAAATGATTTTTTCATAGATGTTGTTTTGCTCCTTTGGTGTGCTTGTCCTATAGTTTCTAATTATATGGACAAAATTCCGACAATACCAGTACAAACAGAATACATTTTCATTTCATAAATAACAGAATGGTTGCATAAACGGTAAGAAAATAGAATATATAGATAGAAAAATTAATAGTGAATAATAACATAATTGTTTTGTTGGAAAAATAAATATAGAAGATAAGTAGTTGTAAATATATGATTTGGTTGAAATTAAATTATATTAAGATAATATAAAATGAAGCGCTTACAAGAATATATGGAAACGTGGTTTTTGTAATATAAAAGTTTAGATTTGGAAGGAAATTATGAGCAATTGTTAAAATTACTATAAAATACAAGACTACTTTTAGATAGAAGAGCTTTGTTACTGTAAAATAATATATGTACATATATAAACAGAGAGAAGGGTTTATTGATATGGAATATATGAAATTAAATGAGGATGTTAGTCTTTCGAGAATTATACAAGGATTTTGGAGATTAACAGATTGGCAGTTGTCTATAGATGACTTGATTACATTTATTGAAAACTGTATCGAACGTGGAGTGACGACTTTTGATACCGCTGAAATTTACGGTGGGGGAGAATGTGAAATTGAAATCGGAAAAGCATTAAAGAAAGCTCCACATTTACGTGAAAAAATGCAGATTGTTACGAAAACAGGTATTTTCGTTCAAGAAATTAACGGAGAAAAAATGGGGTATTATGATACAAGATATGAACGTATTATTTCTTCTTGTAAAAAAAGTATCGAGAATTTGAACTGTGAATACATAGATTTATATTTAATTCATCGTGAGGATCCTTGTATTAATCATTCGGAAGTTGCTAGGGCATTAAATGATTTATTGGAGCAAGGTTTGATTAAGGCAGCGGGTGTGTCAAACTTTGATCCCGCTAAATTTGAAGCGCTGCAAAGTGAAATGAATGGGAAGCTTGTGACGAATCAAATTGAAGTTAGTCCTATCTGTTTTGAACATTTTAATTCAGGAATGATGGATGTACTAGGAAAGCATCATATTTCGCCGATGATTTGGTCACCATTGGCTGGAGGAAGTTTATTTACGAGTGAGGAAGAAATATATCGAAAAGCTAGAGGTAAAATTGAGGAAATTGCTAAGCGTCATAAAGTAGCAAGCGATACAATTGTTTATGCTTGGCTTATGTATCATCCTGTAAAGCCTATGCCAATTAGTGGTAGCGGTAAGCTGGAGCGATTGGACAACGCTATAAAAGCATTAGACGTCAAGCTTAGTCATCATGAATGGTATGAAATTTATATCGCCAGCGGGCAACAGATTTTAAGATAAAACTTATGAAAGAAGCCACAGAAAAGTATGAAACAATGTTTTTCTGTGGCATTTTTTTATGGGTAATTTTTTCTAAGCTGTTTTTTTCTTTTTAAATAGAAAAAACAATGCGACTCCAACGACTACTACTGAAATAATGGCAGCATATATCATGTAAGTAGTGTTTTCGTTAATATGAGGAGGCAAAACTTGGCGTAGGATTGGCTCCAAAGATATATATACAGCAACTAAGAATGTAATCCAAGATTTAAAATATAGAGAACATCCGATAACAACAATGATACAAATAATTAGAATAATAGTATTTTGCATAGGTGTTGCGACAAATATCGTCGACGCTTCGTGCTTGCCGTTCCAAAAGTGAAATGCGACGAATATTCCTGTAGTCAAACTGAAAGTGAGAAAATATATGGTGACCACTAACCATGTTGACTGAAATAATTTCGGCATCCATTTAAAGAAGAAAATGCCATTAATGATTAAAACGATGATAGAAGCTATCGATCCGAATATAAGATGATTACTTGATAAAGCAAATGTTCCAGATATAGCAGAAGGTAAGGTGGAATAGGCCAGTACAGTCAAAAGGAATACTGGTATTAAGGTGATTAATTCTTTAACATCTATCGGCATTTGTTGACCGATGCTTTTCATATATTCTTTTGGACTATTGCCAATAATTTGATCAATATTTTTTCCATTTGCTTCGGCTTCTGTTAAGTGGATTTCTAATTCATCAATTATTTCTTCTATTTCTTTGTCTTTCTTTCCTTTGGAAATTAAGTAAAACCGCAATTCAACTAAAAACTGTTCCGCTTTTTGGGATAACATCACATCACGACCTTTCTATTTTAAGCACGTTATTGACTGTAGCGTTCAGATGATTCCATCTTTGGATAAAATCCTGTAGTTCTTCTTCACCTTTTTGTGTTAACGAATAATATTTCCTTTTTGGTCCTGCTGTTGATTTTTTCAAAGTAGTACTGACCAATTTTTCTTTTTGCATTCGAAGTAGAAGCGGATAAATAGTGCCTTCGCTGAACGAATAAAAGCCATAAGCCTCTAGCTTCTCAGCTAATTCATATCCGTATACCTCACCATCTTTAATAATGGCTAATATGCAACCATCGATAATTCCTTTTAGCATTTGAGTTGAGTCTGCCAACCGGCATCACTCCTTTATCTTGTATTGCAAGGTATTGGTCGACTCAGTACCTTGTATTGCAAGTTATATAATTATTATAAACTGGAATATCTTGTAATGCAAGACATATTGAGGGAATATATGAAATGCATAACCTCTCTGTGGGAGAGTTACTAGCTAAAAAAATCGGAAATACATGGGTACTTGATAAAACTTAACTATTCCCAAAGGGGAGCAATGGATTTGAAAATTCGACTAGACAATTATATCCAGTAAACGCTATAAACTACTTGAAGGTTATATAATTACTATTTGTATTTAGAAAAAAGTATATGAAAACAGCCTTTTTTAAAGAAGAGTTCAAATTTTTGTTGAAGGCACATTGATTCAAAAGTCGATGTGGTAAAATGAATAAAAAGAATGTTGAAGCAGGTGTTAAGCTAATGCAAAGAGCAATGGATATATTATCGAGTTATTTTGGTTACGACCAATTTCGTAATGGACAAAAGCAAATTATTGAGCAAGTTTTAGCGGGAAGGGATACTTTGGGGATTATGCCGACAGGTGGGGGGAAATCACTTTGTTATCAAATTCCAGCATTAATAAATGAAGGAACTAGTATTGTAATTACACCGCTCATTTCCTTAATGAAGGATCAAGTAGATACATTACAGCAATTAGGGATTGCTGCAACTATGATAAATAGTACCCAATCAACTTCTGAGTTGAGAACGATTATAGAGGATATTCAAAATGGATTATATAAAATGGTTTATATATCACCTGAGCGACTACAGTCGATGGACTTTGTTAATATGATAGAACAACTGGATATTCCTTTAGTTGCCATTGATGAAGCTCACTGTATTTCACAATGGGGTCACGATTTTAGACCAAGTTATCAGCATATTTTGCCTTTTATTAATCGTATGCCAAAGAAACCGATTGTTTTAGCATTGACTGCTACGGCAACGCCACAAGTGCAAGAGGATATTTGTAAAACATTATCTATTCCTTCCTCAAGTATTGTCATGACAACTTTTAAACGAGATAATCTTGTTTTTTCGGTCGTCAAAGGTCAGGATAGGCAAAAGTTTTTGTTGGATTTTATAAAGGAAAATAAGGATGAAACGGGTATTGTGTATGTAGCGACAAGAAAAAATGCAGAACTTTTATATGAAAGCCTTAAAAAAAATAAAATTTCTACAGCTATCTATCATGGTGGATTGACACCAGATGAACGGTTAAGGAATCAGGAAGCATTTTTGCATGATGAAGTTAGTGTCATGGTAGCTACGAATGCTTTCGGTATGGGAATCGATAAATCAAACGTAAGGTATGTTATACATTATCAAATGCCAAAGGATATAGAAAGCTACTATCAAGAAGCAGGACGAGCAGGACGAGATGGTGTAGAAAGTGAATGCATTTTACTGTTCAATGCACAAGATGTCCAGGTGCAAAAATTTCTCATTCAGCAAAATACAATGGATGAATGGAAGCTGAAAAATGACTATAACAAACTTCAGCAAATGGTTGATTACTGTCATACAGAAAGCTGTTTGCAAAATTATGTAATTGAGTATTTTGGAGAGCGTTCTCAAGGGAACTGTGGAACATGTAGCAATTGTACGGATACAAGAGAAAGCATCGATGTTACAGTTGAAGCACAAATGGTTTTATCCTGTATGATCCGCACCGGTCAACGATTCGGAAAAGTGATGATTTCTCAAGTATTGACTGGTTCTAAAAATAAGAAGGTAATCCAATTCGGGTTCCAAAAGCTGCCGACATATAATTTGTTAGGCAAAAAGTCCGCAGCGGAAGTCGGTGAGTTTATTGATTATTTGGTAGCTCATGAATATATTGAGTTGCGTCAAGGAGAATATCCGTACTTAGTAGTAGGGAAAAAAGGTATAGATGTGCTTAAGAATGGTGCAAAGGTATGGAAAAAAGAGGAGCAGACTGTTAAAACAATTACTAAAAATGATCCGTTATTCGAAGAATTGCGTGTAGTTCGTAAAGATTTAGCAGTTCAAGAAGGAGTACCTCCATTTGTCATTTTTTCTGATGAAACACTGCGGGATATGTGCAGAAAACTACCGCAAACATTGGATGAATTATTGGATGTAAAAGGTGTTGGAACGGTTAAAAGAGATAAATTCGGTTCAGCCTTTTTGCAAGTGCTGAAGAAGGTTGAGAAACAAAGTGAAGAACAACATACAAATGTGCAATCCTCCGGTAAAAAAGAAAAATCTAATATAGTTACGTTTGAACTATATAAAGAAGGAAAAACAATAGCTGAAATTGCTAAAATAAGAGGATTAGCACAAACTACAATTGAACAGCATTTGATGGCTTGTCATAATGAAGGGATGGAAGTGAATTGGAATAAGTTTGTTACCGATGAAGCCTTTGAACTGATTGAAAAAGCAGTAAAAGAAACGGATATATCAATAGAAGGTTTAAAAGGTGTGAAAGAAAATCTTAAAGATGAGTCAATTACCTACTTCATGATTCGAGCATTTTTCCTTATGCAGGAGAATAAATAGACGATTATGAATTTAATTATGCTAAAATAATAATGGGTATAAATAGGTTGTAAATTAAGAGACATCTTCATTCGTTTATATGTAAAGAGGAGCAGTTCTCTTTACATTTTTGTTTTAGGAGGAATCGAGTTGTTTACAATTGGAATTAGAACGTTCAAGACAGCTATTGGAGTAATGATTGCTTTTTTGATTGCTCAATTTTTTTCATTAGAAAATGCTAGCACGGCAGCAGTTATTATGCTTTTAAGTGTACAAAGTACGAAGCGACAGTCCATCATTGTGGCATTAAAACGTTTTACAGCAGGAATAAGTGGGATTATTTTAGCAGCTATTATATTTGAAGGTACTGGGTACACGCCATTAGCGATTGGACTTCTTATATGTATATACATACCAATGATGGCAAAATATAAGCTTCAGGATGGAATCGTACCAGGATTTGTCATTATCATGCAAATTTATGTTAAGGGTGGTTTGACTGTTGATTTCATGTTGAATCAAATCTACATTATTGTAATCGGTATAATGGTTGCACTGTTTCTGAATTTATATATGCCAAGTACAGAAGGAAAACTGAAGGAAATGGCTCGAAGTACAGAAAATAATATGAAGCAACTATTAATTCAAATGTCTCGTTTTATCAAAAAGAAAGAGCCAGTTTGGAATGACTTATATGAACTTAAAGTAGAAGAATGTATTCAAAGTGGATTAGACATAGCCAAGAGAAATATTGAAAATACTTTTTTTCAAAAAGAAACTTATTATGATTCCTACTTTAAGATGAGAGCGGAGCAAAATGAAATTTTAAAAAGGGTCGTTCCAATGCTTCTTCATTTACCTGGTACTTTTCCGCAAAGTAAGATGGTGGCTAATTTTGTGGAAAAAATCGGTGTAGCACTTGACGAGAATAATTCGGCTATAGACTTGTTGGAAGATATACGTGAATTAAAAACAACATTTGAGAAAATGGATCTTCCGAAAACGAGAGATGAGTTCGAGGTAAGAGCAGCTTTGCTCATATTTATAAATGAGATTGAAAAATTTATTAAAATCAAAATTGATTTTATTAGGAAGTAATCGTGCAATGTTTTGGGAAAGATAAACTAGTTATAAGCAAAATACGATTCTATTCGACAAAAAACGGGTATACTAATATAGATATTATGTATAATCATTTTGTAGAGTAGGAGGTACAGAATAATGTTAAATGAAAGTTTGCAGCCTAGAAGGGTAAGTGAGTCTTACACTAGTTTAGTAGACCTTGTTCTTCCACCAGATACCAATCACCATTCTACTATTTTTGGTGGAAAGGTAATGGCTTACGCAGATAAACTTGCTGCCATTGCCGCTATGAGACATTGCCGGAGAGATGTTGTAACAGTAAACAGTGATTCCTTTCGATTTCATGCACCAATTAAAGCAGGTGAGGCTATTTGCGTGGATGCAAAGGTAGTTTGTGCACATCGTACAACGATGGAAGTTTTCGTAGAAATTCATTCGGAAAATCTACTAACTGGAGAGAAAAAGTTAACTTCTAATGCGTATATGACAATGCTTGCACTAGATGATGAAGGCAAGCCAACACGAGTCCCGGAAGTCATTCCTGAAACAGAAGAAGAGATGAAACAATATCAATATGCGGTGGAACGTTATAACGCTCTTAAGAAGAAGGAAAAAATGATGGTTCCAAAATAGTAAGACATGAAAAAGACTTTTCAAATGAAGAATTTGGAAGTCTTTTTTGTTTTGTCGTTTGTGTTTTAGTTAGCTTAGCTTTCGTATGACATGTGCCATTTTTAAAAGATACGAAAAAATGAAGAATAGGATAATAATTCTAATGGGTAATCATGGCCAGATCAGTTAATTTATTGCTTGGGAAAACGTTGAGGATTTGCAAAGGTTTCAGTTATCTTCCTTGAGGATAGACAATTTCTTATGAACGGTATTCAAAAATACTTATAGTGAGAAGGACGCTCGTTTCTTTTCAAATTTCAACTTCAATAACAACGAATGGGTGTTTGTTCAAAGTGCAAAATTAAATTCATTTCATATAATAAGTAATTACTTATAATGACATATTGATAGGAATGTAAAACGACAATGTTTTTTGAATATTTAGATTTGAATAAGCAAATTACTTCCATGTTACTTAATGAGGTGTTACAATATGGTTATGTAACATGGTTGAAGGGGATACACCTATGGAATATGTTGAAGCATTACGGGATTTAAAAGATATTAAATCAATGAAAAGAGTACTAAAGAAGCATTCCGAAAGAGATTATGTCCTTTTTGTTTTAGGCATTAATACAGGGTTGAAACTAACGGAAATGCTTAGTCTTCAAGTGCAAGATGTAATGACGGAAGATGAAGTACACAATTATTTGTATGTTGTCCAAAAAGATGGCTTTCCTAACAAGGAAGTCTATTTGAATGAACAAGTAAAAAAAGCAATTAAACATTACGTGCAAAATCAAAGGCTTGGGGCAGAGAAATATTTATTTGCTTCTGTTAAAACAAAGCTTCCGGTCAGTCGTCAGCAAGCTTATCGAATTATCCATGATGCAGCCATAGAAGTAGGGATTAAAGGTAAAGTCGGTCCTAATTCAATGAGAAAAACATATGGTTATCATGCTTACAAAAAAGGTGTCGCGATATCACTTCTGCAAAAGTATTTTCATCATGCTACGCGTGGAGAAACTTTGAAGTACATTGGAATTGAAAAGGATGAAATAATCAAAACAGAAATAGATGTGAATTTGTAATTGGACAATGCTGCTATATGCTATGAGGTGCCCCGTAAAATACATACTATTAAGGGAGGAATTAAAAGAATGGATATTAGAGAAAGTGAATTGCCAGGGATTGGTTGTAAGTTTGAAATTATTACGAAGGAAAATGAAAAATTTGTGATTGTCATTCATGACGATGGAAGACGAGAATTGTATCAGTTTGATGAAGATCATGAGGAAACTATCTCGAACATAACGTTTACTGATTCAGAAGCTAGAAAAATCGGAGCGATTTTAGGTGGCATGACATATGAACCGAAAGCATTGGAAAAAATTGAAATGGCTTTCGATGGTATGATAATTGAATGGTTCAAGGTGGAGAATGAAGCACCTATTATTAAGCAAACAATTGGGCAATTAAGTATTCGAAATTCTTATAATGTGACGATAATCGCTGTATTAAAGAAAAATTTGAAGAAATTATTTACTCCTGGACCTGAATCTGTGATAGATACTGGTGATACGTTAGTTATTTCAGGTGAAAGACAGGAAGTGAAAAAGTTCATTAACGAACTATTAGTAAGAAAGGGTGGTTCTTGATGACGAATCACTTAATCTTAGAAGTTGGAACTGCGCTAGTCTTAATTGCGATAGCTGCTGTTTTAGCTGGTAAATTTAAGTTTTCCATTATTCCGTTCCTCATCATTTTGGGGATGGTTGTAGGTCCTCATGCTCCTGTTATCGGAATAATTGATCTAACTTTTATTGAAAGTAAGGAATTTATTGACTTCCTCGGAAGAATCGGAGTTCTTTTTCTACTGTTTTATTTAGGGTTAGAATTTTCTGTGAAGAAACTTCAAAGGTCTGGTAAAAATATTGTTGTAGGTGGTAGTATCTATATTTTTATCAACTTTACCTTAGGGTTACTTTACGGTTTAATAAATGGTTTTCCTTTACAAGAAACGCTTATTATAGCGGGTATTATTACCTTTTCATCAAGTGCTATCGTCGCAAAAGTATTGGTTGATCTAAAACGAACAGGAAATAAAGAAACAGAATTAATACTGGGCATTATCATGTTTGAAGATATTGTGTTAGCTGTTTACTTATCGATTGTTTCTGGTCTAGTACTTGGAAGTGCAACATCGTTAATGAGTACAATATTTTCAATCGTTATTTCTTTAGGATATATTCTGTTATTCTTCGTTATAGCGAGGGTAGGGACGAAATTCCTAAATAAAATTTTGAATATTGCCTCTAGTGAAATATTTATTATTGTCATCTTTGCGGCTCTATTTTTCATTGCCGGGCTTTCAGAAACAATTCATGTGGCTGAAGCAATCGGGGCTCTTCTTTTAGGTCTTGTATTTTCTGAGACAGAACATAGTGACCGAATTGAACATCTTGTCGTACCTTTTAGAGATTTCTTTGGAGCGATTTTCTTCTTCAGCTTTGGATTAAGCATCGAGCCTGCCACTTTAGGTGGTGCAGTTTGGTTAACATTAGGTGCAGTTGCTATTACGATTATTGGTAATTTTGTTGCTGGTTTGATTGCTGGTAGAAAAGCTGATCTCTCCTATAAAGCTTCATCAAATATAGGGTTAACAATTGTTTCACGTGGAGAGTTTTCTATTATTCTAGCGAACCTTGCTGTCATGGGGAATTTGATGCCAGTTATTAAACCGTTCTCGGCACTGTACGTTTTAATATTGGCAATACTAGGACCTTTATTGACAAAAGAATCGAAAATAATATATACCGGTTTAGATAAGATTTTCAAATGGAGTGAAAAAGATAAAAAGAAAAAAATGATGAAACAATCATTTGTCCAGAAAGAACAAAATCAAACACAATCTAGTTAACTAAAAACACTGAACATCAATGATTGACAACTGTCTTTATTGATGTTCAGTGTTTTTTTAAAGGAGGAACATCTATGTATAAAAATTATGGTGCGCAGCATGTCTTTATGGTTCTAGCCTTTGGAATGGCTTTATTTACCCCTTTATTATTATTATTAGTCCCTAGTACTGTTGCAGATTTATTGTATTTCGAACGATCAAATTGGATTATCTATTTATCAGGTAACATTTATCTTACATATGGAATAGGCTTTGGATTTATCATTTTAGCTTTCCTTTTGCTTTGTATATTTAAAGTTAGAATCTGGAGCGTAATAGGTAGTGTTGTTTTTGTTGCTAGTAGTTTTTGGTTAATATACAGTGCTTCACAAGGCTATATCATTATGAATGATACGACTATATCTATCAAAGAAGTTTTTCAGCAAGAGGAGCGTTCCTATACTTGGAATGATGTTGAACAATTAAATTATTATGATTATCCTCCAGAAGAAAATGAAACGAATCGCTATGAACTATATTTCCAAGATGGAGAGATGATTGAATTCAAACATAATAGATTTGTGGAAGCAATACAATCAAGAATATTTGATAAAGTAAGAGGTTCTAATAAAGAGGTTAATTATATAGAAGAGTAATATGTCATGTATGGTTGATTTAGGACAACGGATTACCAATAAAGACATCGTTTAGAGCTGCGAAAATTTGGAGTCCTGATGAGCTTTTTTAAAATAAGTCAGTTTAATAGGGGATAGATAGATGTTTTTTTCTTCTTTAGTATTCATTGGCTTTCTTTCTTTACCAGTATGGGGAATTATTTTTTGTTTGAATTTAGTATCAATAATTGAAAAAATTAAATATGAAAAGGAACATAAATTCAATACTTTTTGGTTTACATTATCATTTGTCATAATCATTACGATATTGGCCATTATTACTATTGATTAATTCATTAGCATACGCAGAATACAAAACAGCCAGAATTTGATAAACAATCATTTGATCACAGCCTTGTTATTCAGTCTGGATTTGTCAGCATTAGGCTATCTTGTAAATAATAGGATTGGTGCATTATGCTATAATCTTTTTCATACATTTATTTCAGTGTTTATTTTACCGTTATTTGGAATTATATTGTATTATGATTTACTTAACACACTAGGTTTAATATTTGCAGCTCATATAGGAATAGATAGACCAATTGGTTATGGTCTGAAATATCCAAACGAGATTAGAGAAAACCATTTTAAAATTATAATACTTCATTTAATTAATTTCTTTACTTCTATTTGGGTAAAGATTTTTTTGACTTTGTTCAAGTTTACTGTTGTTTTTGGATCATTCTTTGAATTGTGCGGAGACTCTTGTTCAGAGAAGCATGATTTGCAAGCCACCACATGAGTACAAACGATGACGAGGGTTGACATATGGCCCTGCGGAAAGTGTCCGACTAAAGCGGAAATCTACACGATCGTATATTAAAACTCTTTATAAAGGCCGTTTTAAGTAAAAACTGTTTTCAAAAGGCTGTTTTCTAAAAGGTTGTTGCTTTTATACAAGTTTCAAAGAATGAAGTAGGTCCCAAAAAAAGTTGATTGGAGGGTAAGGTGTGAGATTCCTGCGCGAGAGAAGCTTAGACAGGTGAGCCTTCACAGGCGGCCCTGCTCCTGTTTGAGGCTCACCGCACGTGGCCCCCGTAGACGCTGAGTATCCTGGAGCTTAAAATCAATCATAAATAGCAATAAAGTATACGAAAAGAGTCTAAGTAAAAGATATGTTTTTTTAAAAATACGGGATTAGGAGGGAACAATTTGTTTGTGAAAATCTATGAATATCATATAAAAGAGGATATGGAAAGTGTTTTTATAGACATTCAAGAAAAAGTATTGAAAATCTATAAAGAATATATAAGTTGTGAAGTAATGTATTTGAAAAGTTTGGAAGATGAAACAAAGTGGATGGAAGTTGGTATGTACAATTGTGAAGAAGACTACGAGAATGGTATGAAGAAAATGAATGAAAAAACAGCAATCCAACAACTATTTCAACAGTTTGAGCTGTGTTTAGTTCGTGAGAAACAAGCTATTAAAGAAAGCGACTTTCGAATGATGTTTAAAGGATAGAGATGCTTGCTTAGTTAATAGATTAATCAATATTGATTTCCAGTAAAAATATAGGATGTGAAAAAATGATTCATTTCTTAGGAACACCAAAAATAGAGACAACTCGTTTAATTCTTAGAAAGTTGGTGAAAAAAGATGTTCAAAGTATCTATGATAACTGGCTCTCGGACGAAAGGGTTAGTAACAATCGGATAAGTCCGCCGCATAAGACAGTTATGGAGACAATTCAAAGAGTAGAAGAGATTGAATGCGAATATGAATCTAATGAAAAATGCTATTGGGGAATTGAGTTGAAATGTAACGGAAGCTTAATAGGAGAAATTGATTTATATAATTTTGATGATACCACTGGTAATTGTGAGGTGAGTTACTCAATCGGCTACAACTGGTGGAATATGGGCTTTGGAACAGAGGCATTACAAGCAGTAGTGGAATTTGGATTTAAGTATATGAACATTCACAAAATATCCGCTGCTCACAACACTGATAATCCTGCTTCTGGAAGAGTGATGTGTAAAGTTGGAATGGAACTAGAAGGAATCATTAGGCATATGATTCGCAATTACAAAAATCAATATAAGGACTGTGCTGTGTATGGAATGATTAAAGATGATTATCTAAAAAGTAGCTACAGTACAACTAACTGTATATTGAAATTAGCATATTACAATTAGCTAATCAAATACTTTTGAAAGTTGGACAGTTTTAAAAAGTAACAATTAAAAAAGTAATGGATATTTTAGCCATTAAACGATCTGTTATAGCTAGTTTTTGGGGATTATGATTGTTTGAAAACAGGCGTATTTAATGGTTAGCATCTGTTAAATGACATTATTGATTTCCGTTACAAACGGACGCTTCCCGAGTGGGGGCGTGGAGGGAGCCTCCTCCGAGCGCAGGAGTTGCTTCCGAAGTAAAGGGCCAACAGAATCTGTGCGATAATCAATATTAACCGATAACATAGCAAAAGTTAAAACAAGTACTTATTCATACATTAAAATCTTGAGGTGAAAGCAATTGCGAACAGAAAAAGAAATGTTTGGATTGATATTAAATGTTGCACGTAATGATGATAGAATCCGAGCTGTCTATATGAATGGTTCAAGAGCCAACCCGAATGTTCCAAAAGATATATTTCAAGACTATGATATCGTTTATGCAGTCAAGGAAACTGCTACATTCCTACAAGATAATAATTGGATTAGAGTGTTTGGGGAAATGTTGATGGTTCAACAACCAGACCAATTAGATAAAGTTATAGGTTTAAATGTGGACTATGAAC
>Ga0233379_1000077_pt1 | contig 13336 bp, 13 predicted proteins | sample ElkDunMinimDraft_8_FD_180679 | JGI IMG/M metagenome (GOLD analysis project Ga0233379, IMG submission 180679) | Fecal eukaryotic communites from dung pellets of Tule Elk in California, USA - Elk Dung F1 | ecosystem: Host-associated > Mammals > Digestive system > Large intestine > Fecal | place...
TTGCTGCTTATTTGTCTCTTTGTGCATGTTGCACAATTGCAGCCCGTGAAGTTTGTGAACTTTGCCAATTGACACGCCGCCCCGTTTGTGCTATAATATAATTACAGCAGGGGACCAGATAGGCAAGGGCCGCCCGGTTTGGTGCTATGCTTGCTGCAGGGCTGCTGCTGATATTAGTTTAGAAAGGTTGAATATTTATGACTAGACGCGAACTCGATAACCTCGTGAACCGTATCGGCAAACGTATTGATAAAATCACGGCGACATTTGGCCCGGCTAGTGAAGAAACACACAAGATCGCTTCTCGTGTTGTTACTTCTTTACCGTTTGATGCTTTTGACATTAACATGAAAAGACGCTATGACCCGATTCACCTCAAGAGACAAGGCGGCCGCGTGAATGATGCCGCGTATGTTGCAAAGCTGCAGGAGTTAGAGCAATGGCTCAAGACTGAAATGAATCTCACAACATTAAAGAAGCAGGCAAGACAAACAGCCGAGCCTTTTATAGGTAAAACGACGGACCGCGCTTTTGATTATGCAGGATTTAGCAAGCTCTATTTTGAAGCAATCAACGGCGCCGGGCTAACTAATATTATACAGTACATGTATGATTTTGAAGACGTTTCAGCCCATGCAGTAAAGGTGAGAAGAATCGGGCAACGTAAAGGCAAGAAGACAAGAGCTGAAGTTGGTGAAATTCTTCACGAAGCAAAGCTTGCCCTTGATGATGTGAGGGCCTACAATGCAAGCGAAATCAGTCACGGGCTTGCAACTAAAACCGATTATACAAAGACCATGAAACACTTCGACCGCAAGCTAAACGAAAAGATCGAGGGAGTCTTTTGGGCCGCCCGCGAAATCTTCAACCAAGACTAAAAACAGAAAGGGTGCTTACTATGTTACCAAGACACGAAGACACAAACCGCGGCTGCATTATGGTACAGCCGAAAAGCCGCAGGGCTTTAGAATTCAACACGCCGAACGGTATCGAATACAGACCGGCCCCGGTTTTCGCCGATCTCAGCCCGGTCCCGGTACCTGCTAGACAATACCAAGACGTTGACGTTTTCCCCGGCATGTCTATTGCGAAATATCTCCCGGAGATGCAGTGGTACCAAGACAAGAAGCAAGCTTCTAAAATTTGGCGCAGATATTGCGAGCTGAATGACATCGAACTCAAAAAAGGCAAGTGCCCGATTCTTTGCGAGTTTGGCGACTTGTCCGTCAATTACGACACAGAAACGACCACTGTTTACAAGTATGCAGAACGCGACGAGCACGGCCGATATAAGAAAAACGAAGTCAACCCGGACGGGTCCCCGAAAGTTTTAGAGGCCTACGGCTATCGCTACTATTTTCAGATCGGGATCGGCGGTGTTGTATTTCACTGCAGAACATGGGAAACCGCCAACGACGTTTTCAACCAAATCGCAAACCACTACAGACTCACAGACATGCACAGCGTAGCCCCGCTTGATACAGTGAGACTCCTGAGAGTCCTGCACGCTAACAGCAGCTTTGAATTTGCTTTTCTCCAACATGATCTTGACTTGTTTGACATGTTTGCGGACCAAGAACGTCAGCCCATGACATTCACAGACGCGCGCGGATTTCTCTGGCAGGACGCCCTCAGACTATGCAACGGGTCCCTGAATAGCTTGGCAAAAAATTACGCAACACCAACCGGCAAAACTCACGACCTTGACTATAACATCCCAAGAAACTCCCAAACCGTACTCACAGACAAGGAAAAAGAATACTGCTCATGTGATGTCCGTATTTTGGCGGAGCTGAACGAGTATATTATCAATAACTATGTTGAAAACGGTTTTCCCTATCCGCTCACACAGACCGGCTTTGTTCGTTTCGATGTAAAAGAGACATACGCAAAAGACATCACCGTAACAAAGACCGACAAAAAGGGCAGAACAAGAAGTTACATAAGCACGGCCGGGAAACAATACCGCGAGAGCTTCCCGCTGAGCTATGCCGAGTATTCTGAAATTATTGACTATCTGTTTCAAGGCGGTTTTACGCATGCTTCTTTTAAATGGGCAGGCCGTACACTCTACAACGTCAACGGCTGGGACTTTACAAGCTCATATCCGTACAGCCTTGTTTTCCAAAAATTTCCGGTTGGAAACTGGACCCCGGACGACGCTCCGGCCCTTTACAACATTCTGAACCGCTCCGAGAAATACGCAACACGCTGCAAGATCACACTCACACACCTGAGACCAAAGACCCCGCATAGCATTATTTCACTCTCTAAAACATACAACTACAACGAGTGCGACAACGTTGAAGAATGTGTTCAAAAATACAACATGATCATCGATAACGGCCGAGTACTTGCCGCCGACTCCGTCACCATCATGGCAACAGACCTGGATCTGCAGTCAATTGTTGAAGCTTATGACTTTGACCCGTATCCAGTGATCGAAAACTGCTATTATAGCAAGTACGACTATCTGCCCGACGCTATCCGCTTCATTGCCCTCAAATATTACCAAAAGAAAACACTTCTGAAACGTGCAAAGCTTGACGGTACTCCGGAGTACAAGTTCGCCAAGGCCATGGTCAACGCCTTGTATGGCATGATGTGTGAACACCTCCACTTTAACACGATCAGTTTTGACGGGTCCGAATGGGAAACAACAACGACAGAGGAGCAAGACCTTGAAACAAAATTTCACAACGACATGTTTGGAGAACGCGACAACAAATACAGCCCGTTGAACCCCTACTGGGGTGTATGGACTACAGCACACGCCCGCCGTAATCTGCTTGCCGTAGTGCTTGACCCTGAGTTGTCCGCCGATGTTGTTTATTGTGATACCGACTCCGCTTATTTAGTCAACCCGGACGACCACATAGAGTTTTTTGAAGTGTACAACCTGAAAAAATGGCTTGACAATACAGAAAAGGTCAACGCGTGGAACAAGCGCCACGGCTTTGACTTGACGACATACAGGAGCCTGTCGGGTGATGTTGCGGCCCTTTACATGTACGACCACCGGGGCATTGATCCGGATTTGGTTACAGACCTCGGAGAGTTTGACCCAATCAACAAAGAAGGCAACTATACAAGATTCAAGACCCTCGGGGCTAAGAGATATATAAAGGAGTTTCATACGGAAGACGGGCTTGACTTTGAACAAACGATCGCGGGCTTGCCAAAAGATGCACTCAAAAAGCACCTTGACAACATTGAAAAGAAAACAGGACAACGCCCCGACGTGTTTGACGTTGTAAAAGACAAGATGTACATCCCTGCTTGTAAACTCGGGCACCAGTACCACGACGAAACGCACAGCCATGTTGTAACGGATGAGCAGGGACATACAGAGGTCATGACAGAACGCGGATCCGTTGGACTTTTCCCGATTGGTTTCAGTATGGGTCTGAGCGATGACTATCTTGCCTTGCTGCTTGACAGTGAAATCACCAGAAACCAGAGAAGAGACCCCCGCAACAATGTCGGAGAAATTGACAAGTACCGCCTGAAAGTAGTCACCCAGCTGCTTGAATTTGTTGACAAGTCCACAAAATAACAGAGTTGACAAAGCAGCCGCCCTGTGTTATAATAATAACATAGGGAGGTGGCTGCAATGGCAGAAAAGAAACTAACCAAAAAACAACAAGCCGAAATGCTGCAGCAGGCTCAAGAAGAACAATTTTTAAAACATGTAGAGGACAGAGACAAAAGGTTCACACGCTTGAAACTAATCGAACCAGGGACGCCGGGGGCCGGCCGGGTGTATCCATGGAGCACGATAGCAAAGCTGTACAACTCACTAGGCTGCCCCGATTGCTTTTATAACCCGACGGTTATGCCATTCAAGCAGGCCGCCTGGTTTTTGCTGCTATCAGAGAGAGCAACAGGGAAAACAACAAACGTGATCCTGTTGTGCCTTTGTATGTGGTGGCTTTACGGTACATCATTTCTGTACGTACGAGACTCCGCCGACATGATAGCGCCAAAAAATGCCAAGACCTTGTTCGATACCGTCAACGCGTACGGATATATACACAAACTAACAGACGGACTTTATAACTCTATGGTGTACGACTCCCGGGCCTGGTACATGTGCAAGCGCGACGAAACAGGCAAGATCGTAGACCGTTGCCCAGAGCGTTGTGCCATGGTTACAAGTCTGGATCAGGTTTCAGACCTGAAAAGCTCGCTGAACTTGCCCAGGTGTGATATGGTTATTTTTGACGAGTTTGTCCCGCTGAATCCCATGGACGTACGCCAAAACGACCCGCACGACTTTATATTGCTATCAGACCTATTGTCAACGGTGTTTCGTTTGCGTAGGTCTGGAAGTGTTATCATGCTAGGCAACACTCTAGACATGTACAACCATTACTATAGCGACCTGGGTGTTGCAACGCCTTTAAAAGCTGCAAAGCTCGGAGACTATGGCATTGTTGACACCGGCGAAACACATGTCTATTTTGAACTGATAGCCCCGCCGCGGGAGTACAGAGAACAAAAAGACAAGTTTGTAAAAAGGTTTTTTGACTTTGACAACGAGGAGCTGAATTCCATCACCGGCCGCGGCACGTACAGCGTGAAACAATTTCCACTGTTTCCCGGTCATAAAGGCGAAAAAACAAAGTTCAAGGTGCTTGACAGTTCTATTTTTATCAAGTACGGGAGCGACTTCCTACAACTTCAAACCGTACTACATGACGATGTCGGGTTGTGTGTTTGGGTGCGGCCTGGATATCCTAGGGACGTCAAGAAATGCATCATCCTACAGAGTGAACCTATTACCGAGAGTTGGCAGGCGTACGGGTTAGGGCCCCCGAAGCTTGAAAAGTTGCTTGTATTTTTGTGGCAACAACACAAGTTTTATTTTTCAACCAACCAGCAGGGCATGGCCTTTTGTTCTTATCTCTCAAAATGCCGGATCTATTTAGACTATTGACAAATGTAGACAATTGTGTTATAATTGTTTTAGGAGGTGCGAAACATGAACGAGATCCGGAATCTGATGTGTGTTAAAAGTATTATAACTATTTTGCTTGTTTTGTCGGTTGTGTGTTTGGCATACATTTACCCGGAGCAGTACGCCGAGACGATGCGCAATTGCTGCACAATGGTTGTTACGTTTTATTTTTCGCACCAAAGTCAGAAAGGAGTGAAGACAATTGACAGGGATTGACGTATCCAAACACAACGGGCGGATTGACTGGCAAAAGGTAAAGGCGTCCGGCGTTGACTTTGTCATCATCCGGGCAGGTTATGGCCGGGAGTTGAGCCAAAAAGACCCACTGTTTGAAGACAACTACAGAGGGGCCAAAGCTGCAGGACTTAAGGTCGGGGCGTACTGGTATAGTTACGCAACAACGGGAGAGGACGCCATCAAAGAGGCCCGCACATTCTTGCAAGTCGTAAAGGGCAAGCAGTTCGAGTTTCCTTTGTACTATGACATTGAAGAAAAAAACCAGATGACCGCCGCAAATATCCTGATCACTGCATTTTGCAACGAAATCGAAAAGGCTGGCTATTTTGCTGGATTTTATGCAAACAGGAGCACTGTACAGAATTATGTGAGCCAAGCAACGCGAGAAAAGTACAGCTTGTGGATCGCTGAATGGAATCCGGTTCAGCACGTATCGGCCCCAATGTGGCAACGCTCCGCGGCTGAACGTGTTAACGGTATTGACGGCTATGTTGATGCGGATATTAGCCACATGGACTTCGAAGCAATCATCAAAGCAAGGGGCTTGAACGGTTACGAAGCGGAGCAAACTCCTGAACCGACAACAAAAGAAGAGATCCCGATCCGTATTATTATGAACGGTGTAACATTTGAGGGGGTTGTACGACATGCCAACACTTCAGCACAAGTCTGAAACCTATGAGGAGTTTGTTGAAAAATTTCAACCGAAGAAGACAACAGACGACTGTATGACCCCGCCGGCAGTGTATGACATTATAGCGGACTGGGTTGCGGCCCGTTACGGTGTTGCACGGTCCGACATGGTCCGGCCGTTTTGGCCCGGTGCAGACTATGAGTCGTTTGACTACTCTGGCCGCGTTGTTGTTGATAATCCGCCTTTTTCGATTTTAGGCAAAATACTGAGATACTACAACGACAACGGCATCAAGTATTTTCTTTTCGCTCCAATGCTCACGTGTTTCCATCATCTTGACAAAGCCGACGCCGTACTGATTAAACCGGCGATCACGTACGAAAACGGGGCGAAGGTCCGGACAGCGTTCTTGACAAATCTCCCGACGGACTTCAAGGTTGAATATAGTGATTATCTGTCTGTAGCATTGTCGCCGCCCTCTAAAGCGTTACCAAAGACGCCAAAGCCGGACAACTGGTGGATCGCGTCAGAATGTATCTATCAAAAGCGGAGCATTCTGAAAAGTGAGTATATAAGCAGAAGAACAAAAACCCCCGAAGGCAAAGGCATATACGGGGGAGCAGCTGAAACAATTGTTTCAAGATTATAAGGAGGTTATATTTATGTGGAGTGATGCACAGATTCTGGCAGCAACAAAGGCGGGCATTGCCCAGCTTGTTGCAAAAGGTTACATGGATGTCGACGTTTCGACAATTACCGCTCTTGATGACCATCTTGTCGTGGACCTCGGCGAAGCGCTGAGCATTCAGGACGGGGAAATCACAAACGGGAGCCCCGTGGATATTTTCCACAAAGCCCTGTTGTCTCAAATTGGTAAAATTGTAGTTAACACAAGACACTACACGGCGCAGTTGCCTTCCCTGTACGTTGACCCTGTTGAGTTTGGCCTGATGACAGAACAGATCTTTATTGATCTCAGTGATGTGATGATCGATGAAATGTGGAACCCCTCCGGCTTTATCGGCTGGAATGAACAGGGAGGCCATGCAGAGGGTGCAAGAATTGCAGCCATTGAACACGGTTGTTATAAGCCTGCAGTATCCGCCAAACTGTACAAAAAAGTACACGGCATTATGGTAGCACTCACTGAAGCACGTGAGCAGATGTTCAGCGCGTTTCAGAGCGCCGCGCAGGTATCGGAGTACATTGCCGGACTGTTTACCAGCGTAGACAACACAATCCAACTCAAGGCTGAATTGTATGGCCTGATGACTGTATCCATGGGCATTGCAACGGCTAAGGCAAACAACAACGAGATCAACCTTTTGACAGAGTACAAGGCATTACACAGCGGCAGCACCATCACAGCAGCGACAGCCATGGAAGACCCCGACTTTATGAGATTCGCACTGCAGAGAATCGCAGAGACAAAGGACAACATCCGCAGATTTACAGCCCTGTACAACGATCACAACATGGTAACATTCGCCAGTGACGCCAAGACAATCCTGCTGAATAAATTCAGCAACGCTGCAAAGTTTGGCGTACGTGCAAACACCTACAACGAGCAGCTGTTGGGAATTGGTGATTATGACAAGGTATCTGCATGGCAGGCAGCAACATCCGCAGCCGACTCAACACCGTACAATTTCGCCGCAGCGAGCTCCATCAGTCTCACTCCTGATGCTGCAGAAGCAGCAGGCATTGAAGTTGCAGAGGGCGCTACAAGTTACGATATTACCGGAGTTATTGGTGTTATTTATGACCGTTACGCGATGGGCGTTTCTATCGACCGCAAAAAGGTAACATCAACATACACAGCAGCACGCGACACCGTTAACTACTTCCATCACAGCCTCATGCAGTACTTTGTAAACTCCGCTTTTCCGATTGTTAGCTTTGTTATCCGTGATGTAACTTAACAACAACGGGCCCCGATTCAGGGGCCCTGTTTTGAAAGGAGTGAACATCCTTGTATTATGAAACACTGAAACCAAAAGTCAAAAAGGCGGTCGACACTCAAGAGCATTTTTTGAACTTGTTCAACACTCTGCTTGGTATGTTTGAATGGAGCGGGCTCCCGGAAACTCTGCTGCCGGAATGGATTGAAACAAATATGATATTCACCGGCAGTTGTGGTGTTTGTGAATGGCACGGCGATTTGTACACGGGCCCCGGCGGCTATTGTGGCGAAATCTTCAACGGGCTCCCAACTGAATATCTTATTACAGTTGTAGGGATACCAGACGAGCTCAAGGGCAAGGTTGGCGAAAAGTTTGCAGTCGGTTGGAACAATGCCACTGCATCCCCTGATTTTAGCTTGTTCAAATATGCAAACACGCTGGCAGAGGTTGACGTATCCGAGCGCCTCAATGTGTTGTTTGCTAGACTTTTAAGGATCCCAAAAGTACGCAATCAACGCGAAAAAGATGCCATCGAAGAATCAGTCAAAGCCCTGTACAATGGTAATTTTTTGGCAGTTACAAGCGAAGACAATTTGAAAAAGTACATTGACGGCCAAGCTGATGAACTTGAATTTTTAGACATTGCAGACCCTGAAAAGATCAACCTGCTGCAATACCTCAACCAGTACAGAGACAACATTGTCAAGCGGTTTTTCCAGTTGTACGGGCAGGGGATGCAAAACACTGCAAAACTTGCACAGCAGACAACAGACGAGTTGCACGGGTCCGACGGTGTGAGCATGATACTTCCGTTGCAGAGGCTGGCGTACCGCAAAAAGTTTGCTGAAGAAATTAACAAACTTTTCGGCACCAATATCACAGTAGACTTCTCCGAAGCATGGCAAGAATCCAGACAAGAGATGCACGAGGACGAAGCCGGCACCGTACAGGACAACGAGCCGGACAAGCAAGAGCAAGGAGGCGGAGACGATGGCGAAGCCGTTTAAATATTTCAAAATTTCAGAAGCTTTTTCCAATGGTATTACAGACGCCATTTTCAACGATTTAAACACACACGGTATCAACGTTTCCATATCAGAACAAACGGATACAGGCGAAATTGTAACAACGTACAATGTTATCAACGCCACCGGCCTTGAAAACTTTATTGTAGACCACTGGGACTGGTCTTTTTGGGGTGAGACAGCCGCAGAAGCGTACGCCGCTTTTTTGGCCCGCTGGGATATGTGGAAATTATCACACAACCACGACATTCAAAAGGCTTGTCAAGCATGGTACACCAACTATAACCCGCTTGAAAACTACAACCGTACAGAGACAGGACACAAGGACATCGTAACAGGCGACGACATCACGTACGGGACAGCAACAACCACGCACAACGAGCAGGGCCACACAGTCCGGAGACTGTACGGAGACGACACAGCGGACGGCAGCAAGCTCCCGGCGTCAATCTCAATCAACGACGACAACATCACAACACAGACAGGCACCAAACCAAGCACAACAACCAGCGCCACCACGTACGACGATGCAACGGAGCGCGAAACAGGCAAGAGCGAGAGCGAGGGGACAACGGCATCCCGTGGCTTGTCCGTTGAAACGTACACACCGACAGAGGGCGGGGCAACAGATACTGTAACCGAGCACACCGACAACCGGGACATTGACACGGACGAGGATACCACCCTGCACACGTACGGCAATATAGGCGTCACAACAACACAGCAGATGTTGGATCAGGAAGAAGCACTCCGACTGTTTCGCCCGGTAGCTACTCGCTTGTTAGAATGGTTTTCTGCTGAATGTTTGGTATTGATGCCAAATGAAGAGGACTGGGGGGCGTTTTATGACTGTTAATTTATACAGGACAAGCAGCGATCCGCGCATGTTGTCGAAATCATTGACGGACTCAGGGTCATACAACTGCAAGCCGTACAGAGATGCAAGCGTAACAACACCGCAGATCATTATGCGAGTAAACTCCGCAGACCTTGCCGGAGTTAACTACATGTATATCCCTGATTTTGGGCGCTACTATTGGGTTACAGATGTAACATTTTTGACAGGCGGCCGGGCCGTGGTTTCTGGCTCCGTTGATGTACTGATGACATACGCGGCAGGCATCAGAGGGTTACGCGTCAACATTGACAGGGCGCAGGGACAGACAGAAAACTATATCCCCGACACGTCACAGGGGTTCACCAACAGCAGCGAAACAACTGTATACAAATCAGACGGCACCCTGATTGCCGAAGAAACAAGCACTTGTTGGATGGTTCTCGGAGTAATAGGCAGGTCAACGCCGGCAAGCAGTACGTAAAGGAGGGATCGACATGTTACCAAATCAATTCACGACACAGGCAAACGCCCAGGCAGATTTTCAAGGCAACAAGACATATACACCGACAGGCGTATATCCTACAGCGTTTTCCACCGGTTTTGTTAGCTATGAACACACACCAAAACACATGATCCCATCTTATTACGTGGCACACTATGCACCGGACGTCAACAACGAGAGGACCGCGCTGGAGTATCCAAACACACAGGGGAATGTTTTTGACGTGGTTTATATGGGTATCAACCAGGCAAACGCCAGGGCCATGAATGCAAACGGCGCAGTTGCAGGAAGTGCGGTCTATGCGTATCAGTCAAACGGGCAGCAATCGATCGGCACAATGGTCAGCCCTACTGTTTACGGTGAGTTTGACGCCCGCGGAGTTGTACACCCGTCAATGGTATATATTTCTATCAAGTTCACCGGCATTGCAAACGGGACAGCAGACAACGCATACACAGCAGTATACGGCGAAAACTTTGCAGTCCCCGACTTCATTTCTTTACGTGATGGCACATTGTCGAAGACATTCACGCACGCCGGCAAAACGATCAACGTGCTGGACTTGTCCGACGGAGTGCTTTGGCGTGATGACGAGGACGCGACAGGCTTCTATTTTTTGGAGTATGCTTTTGTAGGTTGGGGGCGTAACACTTTAGCAGGCGGAAGTGTTGGCAACTACAGCTATTTGTATCCGGCAATTGGCAGCGGTTTAGACATGCCGCCGATCCAGTTTCCAGAGTCTGCAACAAAGGTGCCCACTTGGCTCGTAACAGGTGCTTATGGCAGTTTCCCGTATGGCGGTTTCAGGCGTTCTTCATGGGGTACAGGTATAAGAACAAGGCCATCAGGATCCGGCATTCTCACTGGCGTGTATTATGATGAAGAGGGGACAAACCGCATATTTGTTGCTGATATCCTCAACGCTAGTTATGCATCTTTTTATGCTCACGGCTACATTGGCAACTACAGCGGCTTCAACGCTTCGAGCCCCGTTGTTGTATCTTATAACACTCTTATAAGCACATGGACACTCGACAACCTGAGGGCATACCATGACAAATGGACAGAGGACCAGCGCAACTTCTACATACCCGAGGGCCGCGGCGATTTCGGGACAACGGTCCCCCGCGTCACATTGGAAGATATCTGGCTGCATATGTGCTTGTTGCCGGTATGGGCAACGCCCGGGCATGAGTACGAGTACGCTCAGTTTTCAGAACACTTCTGGTTTGCTGAAATGTCTGGGGATGAATATGTTGGCAATCTGCTCCGCGGTGATGATCCGCTCTTGTCCGAAAAGGTACCCGACTGGATAACAGACGGAGACAGCACAAAATCAGACTACAACCCGGACACAGACAGACCTGAACCAGGCGGAGACCCGACCGAAGACGGGCCCGACAAGATAGGAGAGGGGCCGGCATGGAAAGGCAAAGACACAGGGCCCCGCACCGGATACAGCGACCTGTTAGGCTTCCCGGGCTCTATGATGAGCTTGTATGCCATGGACAGCAGCGTTGCTAACGCTTTTGGCGCTAGTCTATGGGCGTCACTCGGATCCGATGCATTTATGCAAAACATGTGGACGGCCGTTTTCAACAGTGCAACGCTTGATTTTTCCGAGTGCTTGAAATATTTCCCTGTATGTCGTATGTATCCAATCAACTTAGGCGCCGCACTATACACAGCTACAGGAGTTTCGACGCTATGGCCATCTTCTATTTATTTCGGGAGGGCCACGGCACCTATAACGCTCACCGGGCAGCCGTACCAAATCCGTACGCCTATTATTTACGGCGGTACATGCTCCATAGACGTACCCGACGCAGAGGACTGGCAGGATCTTGAACCGTACACCAGCGCGCAGATATATATCCCGTATTGCGGACAGTACCCGGTACCAGTTGCCGACATTGTAGGAGCAACAATCAACACAGAGACGTATATCAATATTTTGACAGGCGAAATGCTTGTATATGTCGTACGAAGCAAGGGCGGGCTATCCAATACGCTTTTCACGGCCACGGGTTCTATAGGCTATGACGTCCCATTGACGACAGACAGCGCAGCACTTAAGATCGGGACTCTTGCGGCATCTGTAGGCGTCCCGGCGCTTGTTGCGGGCACATTGGGAGCCGTAACACTTGCAGGCGGGACAATGGCAAAAGCAGGGGCCGCAATTGCTAAAAAAGGCGCAGCAGCAGAAGATATTGCGGCCATAGATAAGAACATGAAGAGCGATCTAGGCGACATCATGCGGGGCGCTTCTGGAGCTTCATCCGGCATTACAGGGGCCCTGAATGCACTAGGCGCCAACATGACGGGCGGTGTTACTGCTATCACTTCTCCTAATATGGGCGGTATGATGGGTATCAACGGATGCCCCAACATGGTAATCACACTCAAAAAGACCCGCGTTGTTACTTCTGGTTTGCATGGTTCTACAGCGGCATACCCGTTGCACCACTCGCGCACACTTGGCGACATGTCGGGACTGGTGAAGTGTGTCAACCCGAATGTTTCAGGCATTACGGCAACTGCCACAGAACTCACACAGATCGCCAACTATTTAGAGTCAGGTGTGATTGTTTAACGGCTCCGCCGTTCAGTGTAGATAATGAGCACCCATAAAATAACCCCTTGCCGACTTGGTAACCGGCAGGGGGCTTTTTTTTATTTCAGTTTTTGCAGCGCTTTGCGAAGTGCTTCGTTTTCGGCTTTAAGTGTTTTAATTTGCCACAGATAAGAGGCGATCACAGTGTTAATGTCAAGCAGCACATCGGCAAGGCTTTCACGCAGCTCATGTGCATTGTCGGCCGATTTTTTCGCATTGTCAAGCAGCTGGCGTACTTGTTTTGGGCTGATTACCGGGTAGCGGTGCTGTGAGTCGTTACCCATTACGGACCAGGCGTCCGTTGCGTTTCTATCATTCATACAAACATCACCTTCCCTGAATTAAGATCAATAACCACGCGGCGGGCGTTGTCGTTTTCGTCAATTGTTACCCAGTCACCGCTGCAAATATCGCCTCTGTAAATGTAGCGGGACTCGCAACCATGCCCGGCGATCGTGATGATATGCAAATCGGGGTCAATTGTATCATGCACAAACACAACCATGTACAACTTAATATCTAACATATTACTCACCATCCTCTTCGGGCTTGTCTAATTCAAACGGGCAATTCTTTGTTGCTGCTACGTGCAGGTTTGCAGCTTCGCGGCTTGTGATGTTGT
>Ga0233379_1000078_pt1 | contig 13327 bp, 27 predicted proteins | sample ElkDunMinimDraft_8_FD_180679 | JGI IMG/M metagenome (GOLD analysis project Ga0233379, IMG submission 180679) | Fecal eukaryotic communites from dung pellets of Tule Elk in California, USA - Elk Dung F1 | ecosystem: Host-associated > Mammals > Digestive system > Large intestine > Fecal | place...
TTACTCTTATCCTGCGCATACTTAAGCATTAATTTATTCCATTCATCAGCAACATATGGAACATCAGCTTCTTGAATAATCCACATATAAGTATCAGGATTCCAGTTATCTACGTGCATGGTCATACATTTTTTACAAATATTAAATTTTCCGTCGGGATACTTTTCTAAATTATTTGATTTATAAAAGTTCTCGGCGCTCATTGTTCTATTACATTTTTGACAATAATAACTGTCTGCCATACATAATTCCTCCTTTATTAATTAACTAATAATTCCAAGTCGAAATTACGCATTTTTGTCCGCTTTTGTTTTGCCATTTCGGCAATCTTTACAAATTGAATAAAATCCATCTTTGGAAGTTTTATTCTTACTAAAATATTTATTATGTGCCAATTTAACTTGGCCGCATCTACTGCACTTTTTATATTTACCTTTTTCCTCATTTAAATAATAATAACTAAGGAATTGGTCTTCCGCATAGGATGCTATAATCTTTGGAATCTTATTTCGCCATAAACTTGAAATATATTCAAGGCTATGTTTAATCCCAAACTCCATTTGAATCTTTTCTTGAATGTCTATATTCTACAAGCCATCAATTTTATATTCAACAATTTTATCATACAATGGATAATCTTTTAAAGCTCCATCTGCTACGATATCAAAATCGTGCATTACAAACCAAATATCTTTTTCAAACTCGCCCCAAGCGGCTTCTTTTAATCCAGAATAATTACATAAAATAGTTGAAACTACCTTGGGGTCCATAAATGAAACACCATGGGGAATTACGTATCCCTCATCGTCAAATTCAAAATCTTCATCCATTGGTAGAAAATTGCGGGAACGTGTTAATGTCGTATTTACAATTGGTTTACGGTAAGCATTTTTAATAACGTATTGGTCTTTCCGCAATTCAATTATAGTCTTTTTGATAATGAATTTATCTCGACCTTCACTAACACTCATTTTTTGCTCCCAATAAGCAATGGCATCGCGCAATTGTTTTAAACAAGGAATCTCTTCTACATCTTTTTTCGTAATCGTAACTTTAGGCTAAAATATCATATTCTTATTTTCTGTCATTAAATTATAAATACCATCTTCGCCATTCTCTAATTGGGAAACAAGACCTTCAAAAGAAGTTTCTCTCTTTGTAACAGTCGCCATGCGATTGTCAGTTAAAAGCTTGCGCTCCTTCTTCTCTTGTTTCTCCATACAAAGAACGAGATAGTCCGCAAGCACTTCTAAATAAGCATCCGATACGTCGGGGTTATCTTCAAGTATTTGCGCAACTAACGCATTTCTTTCTTCTGGAGTTTGTAAAGAATAATCTAATTTTATCATTTTTTACCTCCAGTCTTATTGAACTGATTATACCAGAAAAATTTGGTAAAGTCAAGAACTTTAAAAATACCAAAACTTGATTTTTTAAAATTTTTTTGGTATAATTTGAGTATGAAAGAGGTGTAGATATTGAACAGAAAAAGTATTATCGCAATTATTATGACATTTTTAGCAGGTTTGTTTGCCGGTAATAAATTATGTAAAACCAAGTATTATTATGCAGCAAAGAAAGTTGCTAAAGAACTTTTAGCAGATACTGCTGAAAGCATCTGCCCATGTAAACTTATTTTGGTAACAAGATATAATCAAGAAGAAGAATCTATGATTACTGATTTTTCTCAATACGAAGATAAAAAACGTGTCAGTTTAATTATTAATAAAGTAGAACCGCATCCTGACGCAGATGAAGAGAATGGCGCAGACCTTGATGATGATATTATTATATACCCGCAAGCAGTGGTATATAGAATAGGAGAGACGTGGTTATGGAAGGTATTGTAATTGCTATTCTATGGTCAGTCTGTTCTCTACTGGTAATGATTCAATACGCGCCCATGTGTGCTGGTATGCCAAGAAATGATTGGTTATTAGCAGGCATTATCTTTATTATTGGTGGACCTTTCTTCGCCATAGTAAATGTACTAGAAGCTATTTTAGATTGTATTATGCCGGAGGGTTGGGATGATGAAACACCAAGAATATAATTTCGCATTAGTTGAAATTGGAAAAGCAGAAAAAACTGGATATTGGTTTTTGTAGGGTGGAGATTGGGAATGTAAAGACCCTACCTTAGCTCACACCTATTGGTATCCAGATAATATTACACAAGAAGAAATTAATCAAGAAATCTTAGATTTAGCGGAACACTATAAAAATGTGGCAATACTATTGCCCATTCCTGACCAACTACAGTTTGAGGTTTTAAAGCATGATTGAGGATAGAGTCATTCAAATAACTGAACGTGGGGTATCGCGCATAGATTTCGGCATGCAATGGAAACTAGAAGCGTATAAAAGAGGTTTGCGTGACCCATGGGAACATAGACCTAATAGGCCAATTCGCACAGAAGAAGTATTGGCGAAGATTGCAGGTACTGAAATTCCTGCTACAAAAACTATTTATAACGAACCTTCATATGAAGAAATTAAGGCTTGGAAAGCCGAGAGGGATGAATATATACGACAGAGAGATGAATGGATTGCTTTACAGATGTTCAATAAATATGGATATGAGCAATTCTGTTTAGAGTGTAAGGCTTACAGCCTTACAGAAGAATTTTTGAATAGTGTGCGACCTTGTGAATCGCAAAGCGATTCACAGTGTAATTTGTTTTGCGCATTGTACGAAGATTGCGCTCTGCGGCTCGCAGAGACGCAGAATGGAGGAAAAAAATTATGAGAATAGAGAATGTTGAATTAGTACCTGAGCATGGTCAGTATAAGGTTGATGGCTCTGGTAGAATTATTATTCCTGCTTATATGAGAAATAAATTTAAAATTGAGAATGGCGACTATATGGAGTATTTTACTGCGTATGTCGATGGTGATTGGTTCTTGTGTGCGCGCAAGAATGAGGAATATACCGAACAGAAGAAGCAGGAAGAAGCGGCTAAGGCTGCTGCTAAGAAAGCTAAGAAGAAGAAGTGAGACGGAGGGTAGTATTGTACTACCCTCTTTTTATTTTATCGTTTTTCGAAATTGAAAATGGATTTAGTGGGAATTTTTGCCAGATATATACAATTTTCAAAAAAAAATTTTTTTTTGTCCCGAAAACCACCCCCCACTCCAAAAGAAAAAAAATAAATTTTTTTTCTGAGAAAACACACAGAGTCTATTGTCCAATTTCCCTTGACCTTTCCCAGATAAATTCTTCTATACCCCTGTAATCGGCCAACCGTACTCGCCTGCGGCCCCCGGCATTTGCCATAACTATCTACCTTCAACAAAAAAGCTCGCAAAACTTTGTGCAATTTGCCATGTTGCATTATCCCAGAAGTGTGGTATAATGAATACATCAAAGGGAAACACCCTAACAACAAAGGAGATTGTTTATTATGATGACTGGTTATCCCGTGGAGATTCTTTCCTACTCTGTTCTCGGCTGTATCGCTAAACACGCCGGCACCGTGGGCATTAGTCCTGCAGAGATCCTGCGCCATCTTGATCCTCATGGTGAGAATGGCTTAACCATCGGCACTGTATCTTGCGTCGCTGAATGGCTGTGGGAAGAAGGCTCTGTCAACCACGCTGACAACGCAAGCAATCTTGCAGACCTGTGCCGTTACGTGCTCGCCTAAGGAGGGAATGACCATGACAAAGAACACCTACGCTCTGTTGCTCGTGTGCCTGCTCTGCGTGTCCATGGCTCTGGCTGTGCGTGACGCTGTGACCTACGATGTGATTGCAACTGTGTATGATGTGAATGATGATGTGATGACGCTGGAGACCGCTGACGGCAACCTGTGGGACTGGGAGGGGGTACACCCTGGGCAGTACCAAGTGGGCGGAGAAGTGGCTGTGACGTTCCACAAGCACCATCCCGAAACCCTGTTCGATGATGAGATACTGACCATTAAGGGATGCTGAATGCATCCCTTTACTCATGTTCGATGGCCAACCGTCCTCGCCTGCGGCCCCCGGAGTTCGCATAAATATAGGGGTTCAGCATTTTTGTTCGTCGATTCTGGGGGCGCTGAGAGGCTGAGAGAGTCCCAAAACTAATGCTTGACAAATGGTGTAGATGTGGTATAATAGAATAAATCAAAGGTGGCGACCTACTAAACGCAATGAAAGGAATAGGTTATGAAGTTTGCAAATCTGAAGAATGAGAACCGCGTCATGGTAGAAGAATTGTTGAAGATTCAAGCTGAAAAGAAAGCTCTGGAAAAGCGTGAAAAAGAATTGAAAAAGGCTCTGGAAGATGTCTTTGCGGAGAACAGTCACGACATCCGCACCAACGGCAAAACCAATTTCTTCCTTGCTCAAATTCAGAGAGCAGGGAAGAAGATCCCCGTGGTATTCAAGAAAACCTTTGCACAGGGTAGCATTGATTACAAGGCAGTTTGTGAATATTTGAATGTGGCTCCCGAAATTCTGGAACAGTTCAGAAGAACCGAAACAGTGAAAACCACTGTGGAAGAAGTAAGCGAAAAACAGCTTATCAAATACAGCGACATGTCCGAAGCCTAAAATCAGAGAGAGCCAAAGGGAGCCGAAAGGCTCCCTTTAATACATTTTGTGAGCCAACCGTCCTCGCCTGCGGCCCCCGGCATTTCACATAGATGCAGATGTTTAACAAAATTCTCAGCAAATTTTTGTGCAATTCTCCAACTATTAAAATCCTGTAATCTGTACTATACTATCTATAGGTGAAATACCACTAATATCTATTTTAAGGAGTTATGACTATGCTGAACTTTAAGAAAATCGACTGGAATCGTTGGAACGCTGTGGGCTACGAGGGCACCCACTACGACATTTACGAAGATGAGGGTCTGTTCTATCCCGAGTGCGATGGCACCGAGTACAAGACCTTCGAGGAAGCTGTTGCCCACTGTATCCTTCGAGATGACTGCGAAGCCATGCTTGACGAGTTGGAGCGCATGGGCGTGGTTGGATTCGACCACATGGGACAGGCTGTGGAAAGCCTCAGAATCGACTGCGAGGACGCTTTGTTTATCTGGTGTCCTGACACTCAGACCACCGCAAAGTTCTGTGAGTGGACTGGCAAGATGGCTGACTGCTATCGTCTGAACAGAGCCACAACCTGTGGTTATTCCAAGTACGGCGCAAACCTGTTTAAGTACGAATCCTACGAATACGAGACTGTTGATGATACTTTCGCCAAGATGATTTGGAATTATCATTGGAATCAGTCCCGAAAGTAAACACTAAAAGGGCGGAGAAAATCCGCCCTTCCCCATTATTCGATGGCCAACCGTCCTCGCCTGCGGCCCCCGGCGTTTCGCCAAGGCGAAGCCAATCGATATTTTTGTATCGAATCGCACCGATTCTCAATGTATCCATGTTTTCCTGTATCCATGTACTATTGTATACAAAAGTACAGTTGTACAGTGTAGAGTGGGGCACTTTAGCACGCTAAAGTACAAAAGTGACTTTTTTAGACATTTTGCTGTCCTCCGCTGAAGAACATTTGTCCACCAGTAGCGACCAACGAGTGATGAAAAATATTATTGTGCAAATTGCACAAATGATACGCACGGCACAGTTGTTAAAAATTTGAATTTTGCAAGTTGAAAATGCAAAACTTGCAAAAACCAAACTCGGCGTTTTTCCAACTTTTTGGCATTATTCCAAAAGTGAATAGTTATGAATAAGTTTGTATAAATGGGTAAAAATAAGATAAAACTGCAAAAAACAAGCCCAAAAAGTTTTTTTATTTTTTTTCAAAAAAACTGTTGACAAAACAGACTTTTTGGTGTATTATGTAGTCACAGGCAAGGGACAGCAAACCTAAAGCCCAACACCTAAACAAAAAGCACACGATACAAGGGTACAGCGGTTGTCGTGGTGAACCTTGAAAACTGAATAAGCGAAATCCAAAAGAAACGAGGTGAAATAAAATGTATTATGGATTCGAGGATGATGATGCTCGTTATGGTTATCGGTATACCGAACCTTTTGACGAGGATCGAGCATACGAGGAAAAGCGTGAGCGTGAGCTGTTCGGTGATATGGACGATTACGAATAATAGGCGGGGGCGATAAAGCCCCCGACCAGTTAATACAGGAGGATAAATATATGATGTATCGTTTTAATGCCTACAATAAAGACGGCGGTTTGATTTATGCACTTGACACCACCGATTTAGGTGTTGCCGGTATTCATTATCGGGGAGCAGAGGTCAATCCCGATATCGCAAAAGTTGACTTAAATGTCAACTATAACGACGGCAAGGGCTGGCAGCAGCTGAGAAGTCGAACTGTAAGAAACTAAAAAAAGTGGGGCTGATAAAGCCCCACACCCCACAATCTAGGAGGTTTATATGGATATTATTCACTATGAAGTCTATCATATCATCGAAATGACCGATGATCAGCAAACTTGCGAAGTTATCGCCCAGTCCACCAATGATGCAATCACCAAGTACCTGTTCCACTTTGCGTGTGACGAATGGGATAGCATAACCCGAACCGGTAGTAATATCGTGGTAGACTTTCCCACAGAGGTCTGCATCATTTGGCAGAAAACACCCAATGTGCTGTATGCAAAATGGGTTAGCAAACTGGGGCTGTACTAACAGCCCCAACCCAAAAGGAGAACAATATGAGAAGAGAATTTAGATATATTCGATACCGCATCTGCCGTAGCATCTACTACGCAGATCAGTGCCCAATGGATAACCGCAAGAATTATAGCAATATCGGTAGAAATATCCTGTGCGCTTGCGGTCTGGGCGTTGGTGTTCTGGGTTTTATGATTCTGGCTGTGGTGCTTGCATAAAGCACCACAACAACAAAACAATATAAAGGAGAATATATATGAAATATATCACTAATAGAAGAATTAACGTCCGCACTATCCGCAATATCGCCGAAAATGGCGGTCTGACTCTCCGCAATGGTAAAATCGTAGAATATAAGACAGGCTGGCAAGTTGGCATTAAGGGTATCGAAGTCAAAACCGCTGAGGAAGTATCCCGAATCCTCCATAGCGACCTGGGTCGCAAGGGCAACATTGGTGTCTGGTACTCTGGCGGTATCTACTATATTGATGTCAGCAAGCGAATCACCACCAAAAAGGATGCGCTGACTATCGGCAAGTTGATGAATCAGCAAAGCATCTATGGCTGGGCACCCCGAAAAGCGGGTCAGCTGGTTTGGTGCAAATGACAGTCCACCGGGGGAGGACATTCCTCCCCCGAAAAAATTTGTGCAAATTGCCTATTGACAAATCTCATATTGTGTGCTATAATAGAAGCTGAGGCTTTTTATAAGCATCGGCCCGTTGACGCGCGCTTGCACGCTGCATCGGGCCGAGTTTTCAATACCAGCATTATACACAAAAAATTTGCTCAATCTAGGGCATTTTGCACAAATCGGAAAAAAATCCTAAAAACCTATTGACAAATAAATAATCATGTGTTATACTATCATTACAAAGCAAGAGGACAAGAAAGGCGGCTGGTGCTTAATGATTGAATAGGTGGGATTGGCTGTCCCCGGATTTGTAAAGCCTACATAACTTAACAAGTCTAATACTGGTTAGATACTATTAAGTTTGAATTGTTAAATATTATAAGACCTCTGGTGGGCAGTCCCACCAGGGGCATTTTTTTATTTATTTTTTTTTGAAAAACCTATTGACAAATACAGATCCATGTGTTATACTTAATACATCCAAAAGGAAAGGAAATAAACAAAATGAAAAAATTTAATTCTCATCCCTACGCTAATTGCCGTATCCTTGAGATCGAGGGCGGTATTGCTCTTAAGTCTTACGACACAATTGTCGCCACAATTGAAAATGGTTGGTTGAAAATCAATGGTCTGTATTCCGCTACAACCCGGCGCCACATTAGTTGGTTTGTCAAGGAATACGCTAACATGAGTTATCAGACCGCAAAGCGGCTTTACACTGATAATTACCGATACAATATTTGGACCGGAGAGGTTGCCGAATGAAAATGGGGATTGAAAAATCCTCATACCCCCACCAAGCCCGATTTGCTCATAATCGGGCTTTGGCCTGCCGCTGATGGTTGCAGCGGCAGGATTTCGCACAATATAGCAGGTTGCACAATTTTTGAATCGATTTTTTACGCAATATGACGAAAAATATTTTTCCCAAAACGCTTGACAAATGGTGCATCATGGTGTATACTATGGGTGTAAGGTAAATCAACCCCCACCAATAGAAAGGAAATGAATTATGATGTACTGTGTTATCAACCCCGATGGAACTTATGCCGGTGTTCCTTGCCTGTCCTATGAAGAAGCTCGTGAGCTAATGTATGCTCGTGAGGGTCGCAAAATGTATCAGTTAATGGAAATTGGGGATTGACAAATCCCCATCCATATGCTATAATGATGGTACATCCAAGAGATAGAAAGGAAAATGAAAAATGAAAGCCTATACTAGATTCGATATTCTGACCTGGACTCCCAGTGAACACTTCATCAATGAGCGGTTAGACCGTTACATGGGCATCATCGAAAGCAAAGGTTTCGGCTCATATTTCGTAGTAGTTCTGGATAGAGCTGATGGTTGCTATGAGTGCTTAACCAATACCGGCGTTCTGGTTGTACTTTCCAAGGAAGTATATGCAGGAAAACGGATACTTGTAACAGCCTATTGCCCGAAGCAGGATAAAGTTTTTGCAATGTTCAACTCCTGCGGAATCGAAAGAATTCCCCACTGGATGACCGAAAAAATTTCCGATTGGGAATGGCTTCGGCAGAGAGAAGCAAAAAATCAACAGCTTGCTCGAAGAAATGAGTTTGAAGCTCATAAGAGAGGTTATAAGAGGGGCTAATGCCCCTCTATATGGAGGTAATTAAAATGAAAAAACGAATCACCAAAGCTGATTGGGAATATATCGGCAAATACAATCCTGCCGCAAAATGGCTCAGACCTTTTGCTTCTTATACTCTGATTGAGATTGAGGATGGTTTCCGCAGAGAATGCAAGATTCCTTGGATTGTATATCTGATTATTTTCATTCCTGCTCATCTTCTGGAAGCCCTTTGCTGTATGTGGGATTGCGGACTAAGGCACTTCCAATTTGCAGGTCGCTTCCTTGGGGCAGATAATATCTATGAAACCCATGGCAATAATAAAGGAGCATATCCAAAAGCAAAAGAAATTTGGGAAAGGGCTTGACAAAAGCCCTAGTCCATGATATAATAAATATAACAAAAACAAAAAGGAGAAATAATCTATGTTTAAGTTTGGTAATTGTGAAATGAAAGCTGGTCATGTGTCTCTGGTTCTGCGCGGCGGCATTACCGAATATAAGGTATTTGGTTTTGCGCTGTCGGAAAATGTTGATGGCGTTGAATACATTGTCCTTCAGCCGGCTGACCGCAGATGCGCTCCCGTGTTCCGCTGTGAAAAGAACCGAATCGGCTCTCTGACTGTTTATCTGTAAAAAAAATTAAATAGAGGGGTTGACAAACCCCTCTATCTATGTTATAATAAAAGAAAACAAGGGAGGATAACTCAATGACTACTCTGTTTATTGGCTTCTGCATTGGCTATACACTGTCTGACTTAGCTATCAAAATTATCCAAATCTTAAAGGAGAGATAAACAATGAAAAAGAAAAAGACATTCAATAAAGCCATCAAGAAGCGTCCTGCTGAAGAAGTTGCTGAGATTGCTATGTTTATGCGCAGAGGTTCTCGCATTGAGAATAAAAAGGGTAAAGGTTCTTATAACCGCCAGAAGTTCAAGAAAGGAGAATGAGTCGTGTTAGAACTATTTATTGTTCTATTCCATTTTTTCATTCTGCCTTTCATCTACTGGCATGGTATCAATTTAGCTGCTAATTTCGCAGATAAATTTAGTGATTTTCTGCTTGACAAACTGCTCTAAGTATGCTATAATACAATTACCAAAAGGAAAGGAACTGAAATCAAATGGCTAAATGTACTAGATGCGGGAGTACCGCACAAGTAAAACATCTGACGGGCGGAGCATGGATGTGCGGTTGCGGTCAGTTGTTTTGGAGTGACGAACCCGAAATCTCAACACCCACAATTACACTTCAAGAGGAAATCAAAAACCTCTATGATAAAATCTGTGTGATGCTCCCTCGTAAGCATTTGTTCGATGATGACTTTGAAAATGCTTTTCAGGCATTGAGCGAGGCTGTGGAGTATCACGGCGGTGGAGAACATTTTGATTATTTGTAAAATTAGGGCTTGACAAAAGTCCCGAGGTATGATACAATAGAACTATCCAAGAGAGGGAGGAAATAAAATGGCAATCACAACACCTTGCGGCCTGCGTGGTAAAGTATTTACGCACAACAACCGCAAATACAAAGTACATAGCTTCAGTTGGAATGATGGAATGTACATTTGTGACATGGTAGGTACCAACATGATTAAATACTTTACCCCCGATCAAATCCTTTTGGCTCTGATGGAGGATAGTTATGATTATGAAACAGCAGAAGCCTACGCAGACTTGTATTGTTAAAATCCTGCGTGATGGCAATGGAAATCCTATAAAAATAATTAAAATAAGGGGTTGACAAATAACCCCTTCCATGCTATAATGAATATGTCAAGAGGGGAACCTTGGCGGCGAAAAGCACGATGGACCGTGGTAAACAGAAACAGTGACGAATTGAAATCCAACAGACACCTACGATGGAGTACCAATTGCGGTTAAATCCCGTGAGCGTGTTGCGGATAGACTCAGGGTCGTGGTACAGAGACAATTCGTGCGAAGTGGCGAAGTAGCGGAGATAAGCAAAATAGTCCGGAATATTTTGTGAAAACCTCTTGACAAATTCATTGTAGTATGGTAGAATAAAATCATCCAAAAGAAAGGAATTGATAAAAATGGAAAATGTGAGTATGAATGTGAATGTTAAGAAAGAGGACACTATCAGCGGTCTGCTGGACATATTTCTGATTCCGGCAATCTTCATGTGGACGATGCCTGGTCTGGCAACTATCATCCCGGTTCTGACTGCGCTGACTACGTTCGGCTACTGGCAGTGGGTCGGCACGATGATTGTTGTCCGCTACCTGGCTCGAATTATCAATCGAGCAATTCGAAGATGAGGGCTTTTGCCCTCATTTTTTTTATCCTGTCATAATGGGAATTTTGGCCGGGCGCCGACGAGTGTGGCGCCCGGAATTTTGGTGGTAATCTACTCTCAGCAATTTGTCAAGCGAAAAGTTGCACAAATATTAAGCATTTATTTTTCCTGTATTTGTGTAATATTACCTGTTGACTTTTGGTAATTATCTGCTATAATTAGTAGTGTCAAGGGGAGAGCGAAGGCGACAAAGAGGTTAGCCCCCACGCTTATTGCCGATAGACCTAAAGGGAGAGAGGGCACAGGTTGACCCGCCCTAGGGAATAGGAGCAGGAATAGTGTGGACGTAGGAACTCCCAAGCCTTCACTCGCGAGGCTCGAAAAAAAATGTAAAAAACCCCTTGACAAATCGTTCGATGTATGATATAATGTCAAGGGGAAGCGCAAACTGTGGCGCGAATGTAGCGCCCGATTCAGGAGAAGCAGTACTGACAATAACAGAGCGAAAAAAGTTGAAAATTTTTCAATCTTCCTCTTGACAAACCCTCTAAGCTATGATATAATGGATTCATCCAAGAGAGGAGGAAAACAAATGAAAGTTAAAGCAAGAGTAATTTGCTCTCAGACTGTAACCCTTGAAGTTGATGATAAATTCGCTCCTTTAGGTGACTGGGATGAAATCGCAAAGATGGATTATTTAGAAGAACAGTCTTTGTGTGATGAACTGCGGTTACTGTGTTGGGATGAAGCTAATCGACAACTCGGCGGAGAAGTTCAAACAGTTTATCGCATTCTCGGCCCGGATGGCGCTTGCTTGTATGAATGTTAAAATTATGGGTTGACAAACCCCCAAAAGTATGATACAATAATAACACCAAATATGAAAGGGATTGATACATATGGCTAACATCGCAAAGAAGTATATTAACGAGGAAATCGACCGTCTGAACAGTATGAATCAGAGATATCGCAATCTGTCCAGCAAGTCCAGAAATCTGAATCTGCTGTCCCTGCGTGGCGACCTCGCTCCGGTTTTCCATCGTGAAAAGGAAATCGAATCCATTCAGAAGCTGATGCTCCGCCGGACTAAGCCCAATGCTCTGTTGGTTGGTGTGGCTGGTTGTGGCAAGACTGCCATTGCTGAAGCTCTGGCCGCCCATATCGCCAGTCAGCGCGCAATGTGGTTGAGTGAAGTTGCCAAGGCTGAGAGAGAATACGATAAGGCTCTGGCCAAGTGTTCTCGTGACCCTGAGACTGGCGAACTTCTGGATGTTCCCGAAAAGCGTGAAGTCCCCAAGCCTCCTCTGTGTGATGCAGTCATCTATGACCTGCCTATCAACTCCATGGTTGCCGGTACTAAGTATCGTGGCGAGTTTGAGGAAAGACTCAACGATATGCTGGCTGAGTGTAAGAAAGACCCCAACATCATCCTGTTTATCGATGAAATTCATCTGATTTACGGCGCAGGTAAGGCAGAAGGCAGTATCTCCATGGACCAGGCTCTGAAGCCCGCTCTGGCTCGTGCTGAGATTCGTGTTATCGGTGCAACCACTACCGATGAAGTCTCCATTCTGAAGCAGGACAAGGCTCTGGCTCGTCGCTTCTCTGATGTGGAAGTTCGTCCTCTGGTTGGTGAAGCCGCTCTGGACACTGCCACCAGTATTCTGGCAGACTATGAAAAGTTCCATGAAGTTTCTGCTCCCAATGTAACTGCTGAGCAGGTTATGGAAATGGTCAATTTCCACATCGGCGGAGTATTCCCCAATAATTTCATCGATGTTATCGATGAAACCATGAGCAGTGCGAAGTTCGAGGGCAAGACCGCAGTCACCATGCGAGATATCAAGAACACTCTGGCTCGCATGACTGGCACTATCATTCTGTAAAAAAATATGGGGGGAATGAAAATTCCCCCTTGACAAACCAAAAGTTCTGTGCTATAATAATTACAACAAAGGGAAAGGAAAATCCCAAACACCAGAAAGGGTTTGATACTATGTTTAAGGTAACTATGGTTAGCACTGAAGCTGAAGCATCTTTCATGGTCAGAGATGAAAAGGAAGCATGGCAGGCAATTTCCCCGGCAATCGCTCTCGGCAACTCCTGCAACGTCCATGTGGAAGATGTGGAAACCGGTGAGGTTATTTTCCTGTTCCAGGATGGTGAAATTAAGCACATGGAAGAATCCGCTGTCCTCGGCTTCCTGGACATGGTTTATGAGGTCAGCCCTGTCCTTGCCAT
>Ga0233379_1000079_pt1 | contig 13200 bp, 12 predicted proteins | sample ElkDunMinimDraft_8_FD_180679 | JGI IMG/M metagenome (GOLD analysis project Ga0233379, IMG submission 180679) | Fecal eukaryotic communites from dung pellets of Tule Elk in California, USA - Elk Dung F1 | ecosystem: Host-associated > Mammals > Digestive system > Large intestine > Fecal | place...
ATGAATACCTTCTAGTCCAAGTTTTTTCTTCATGTAGTCGAAGGAGCCTTTAACAGTTAATGTCGATGACGTTAACACGACGCTTTTCTGCTGAGAAAAGTATCGATTCCATAATTCTTCTCCACCAGCAATAGGCTGCGAATACAAATATACATATTGACTCGGACTGTTCTTATGCCATTCAACCCAATATAGAACTAGATCTTTTTGTCTAAGGAAGTATTCCTTTAATAACTGTGATTGTTCCAAGAAAAACTCTGCAATACTTTCAATCTCTGACAAATAAAATAACTGTGTTTTTCCTGGTTGCCCATGCTCTGAGATATACATCACCTGACTTAGAATGGAAGATGATAAATCTTTCAAATGTTCACTTAGTCTTTCTGCTAAAAAAGTGAGCGGTCGAGCATTACGGTGTTTATTTAAAATTTCTTCTAAAGTAACAGCGTTTTTATTATTGGAATTTCCGCTTAGTTCTTCACATGTTTGTGATAAAAGTTGAAAGAACTGTTCAATCTCAAAGATCGCATCTTGTAGTAATTGGTTCAGTTGAATCTTTTCTGAACTATTATCCTTCAACTCACTTATCATGTTATTCAATTTATATAAGAGTTGTTTTTGTTCGATATACCCAAGTTTATTAATCATCATTTTCATCGTGACATAATCAATGGAAGAACCCAAATGCTTGAGGGCAGCATTTTCTAATTGATGTGCTTCATCAATTACAAGTGTAGTACTTTGTATAATGGAATTTCCTTTAGAAAAATAATCAGCCATTAAAAAAGAATGATTCGTTATAATTAAATCCGCATTTCGAGCGTTTTCAATTGCTCTTTCATAAAAATCATATGGTTGCCAAGAGCTTTCGTGTTCATTTGAAATGCTTTTAGCACTTTGGAGTCTCTCCCAAAAAAGCTCTCCACCAGTTGTCAAGTTCAACTCATCTTTATCGCCTGTTTCAGTTTGCAATAGCCATATTAAAATCTGCATTTTCGTCAATGCTGTATCATAATTATCATCTCTAGTACGTAGAGCTCGATCAAATTTCGCCAAGCTAATATAATTTGCCCTACCTTTTAAAATTGCTGTTTTTATTGGAAAAGATAGCATTTTACGAAGGTTTTCCAATTCCTTCTGAATCAGTTGATTTTGCAACTCAATTGTGTATGTGCTAATAATAACTGGCGTATGTTGCTTCATGCTGTAATAAGCAGAGGGTAGCAAATAACCTGCTTCAATAAAGGCATATTGATGGTCAGTAAATACGTCATAGACAGCATCCATCATTGCAAGTTGGCTATTTCGGACCTCTAAAGAGGAAAATGCTTTATCAAGCATATTAATTTTCTCACCATGCTCTTTAGGATAATCAGGTATTTGATCACATACTATTTTTTCGGATTTTAATGCTTTTCTCATACCAATACCTTTATGTATCACTAAATAAGGATGATGCAATGGACTTACTTTCATACGGTCCTTTAAAATCACCGCTAATAACTCCGATATTTCACTCTTCAATGAATAAGATAGCCGATAAAGTTGCTTCAATGTTACTAACGGTAAATTTCTCATTTCGTTTTGATATAAAAGAAAGAGTTGGGCAGTAACATATGCATCACTATCCGCCTGATGGGGGCGCTCATGATCGAAGCCTTCTTCAATGGCTAAATGTGATAATTTATATCCTGTAGAATGTGGTCTCATAATTTTCGCTAGTTCTACTGTATCAATCGTCGAGCAGTAAATTGGCTCGAAACCACACCTGCATAATTCATCCTGTAAAAAAGTTAAATCAAACAGTACATTATGAGCAACAAAGCATGCATCTTGAAGAAACTCAACGATTTTAGGAGCTACCTCAGAAAACAATGGGGCATCCACCAGTTGTGAATCATTGATACCTGTTAATTCTTCGATAAATGGAGATAATGTTTGTTCAGGATTAATAAAAGTAGAATATTCTTCAATAATGCTGTTGTTTTCAATAAGGCAAGCAGCAAATTGTATGATTTTATCCCCTTTTTTAACCGAATTTCCTGTTGTTTCTAAATCCACAACAACATAACGTTGAGTCATTCTTGTACACCTCAAAATAATATTTACCAATGCTTTTTGATCACATTGTAATTTAATAAGAACTACTTGTTAACATTATAGTTCGTTCAAAGGTCAATTTAAATCAATTAGTATTCAAAAAAACGAAAGGTTGCTTCGTAATAGGTTGTTGATTGGAGCAAAAAGTGCGATAAACCTGTAGAAAGCGGGATAGCTGCGACCTAAACAGGCGCTTTGCCATAAGGTGGGGTTCTATAACTTACGCCCCATGGAAGCTTTGATCTTAGGCTTAAATTCAACCCTCATCGTTACCTGTTAAAAGCAACAAACTATAGAAACAACTATATAAAAAGCAATCTAAATATAAGAAAAGCTAACTTCATCAATAGAGTTTCCTAATAATCACATATTACATGATTTTATGACTCTAATTCAATGTCGTTAGCTAGTTAATTAAACGTTTTATATAATTATTTGTAAATTGTTGATTCTGGTTCGTAAGTTAGCATTTCTTTAATTGTGTTATCTCTACCCATAATAGCTACCTTAGGCTGATGTTCACGAACTTTTTCTTCAGCAATAAGAGCGTAAGAAATAATAATAACAATATCATTTGGTTGTACAAGACGAGCTGCTGCTCCGTTCAAGCAAACAACCCCGCTCCCTCTCTCGCCAGCTATGATATATGTTTCAAAACGAGCACCGTTGTTATTGTTTACAATTGCTACTTTTTCATTTGGTAGCATATCGACAGCATCTAAAATATCTTCATCAATAGTAATACTGCCAACATAATCTAAATTAGCCTCTGTTACAGTAGCACGATGAATCTTCCCCTTCATCATTGTTCTAAACATTTTGTTTACCCCCACTATTTCTTTGATTGACCTATTTTTTTTTAAAAGGCTCTGTTAAATGCTATGTTGATTTCCACTGCGGGCGGACGCTTTCCGTGGGGCATGCGCCAATCCTCCACAGAAGCAAAGCTTCTGCGGTGTATCAGCCTGCACGCTTATCCCACAGGAGTCGCCGCCCGCAGTGAAGGTCAACAAACAAAAATTACGAAAATCAACAACAAACGATAACAGAGCCTTTCTTAAATATCCTTTTTCGAATTAGGGTTTAGTAAAGAATCATATCTTATTTTCAAAGCGTCCTTCTTAGACTTCTAACATCTAATTGTAAGCATTTATATCATTCTACAATTAAAATCTTATTATCAATTAATCTAGCAGATGTAAAAGCTACTGCAATCGCAATAATAATTTGCCCTTGCAAAATATCTATTTTATTCAAAGTTGGATATTCGTATATCTCAATATAGTCAATTTTCCCACTAGTTGTCATTTCAATATGTTGCTTAATTAATGAAATAATTTGATCCGGATTTCTTTCTCCTTCAACGATTTTTTTAGAGGCTAAAACAAGACTTGCAAATAATTGTTTTGCTTCTTCTCTTTCCTCTGCGGATAAATACACATTTCGTGAACTTTTCGCCAAACCATCCTCTTCTCGAATGATCGAAACCCTTTTTATCGTTATTGGAAAATTTAAATCTTTCACTAAACCTTCAATGACTGCAACTTGTTGTGCATCCTTCAATCCAAAGTATGCTTGATCTGGCTGTACAATATGAAATAACTTTGTCACTACGGTTGCTACACCATCAAAATGTCCTGGCCTAGATTTCCCGCACATAACGTCTGTCCTTTGATTAACTTTGATGGTTACTGAAGGAGATTCGGGATACATTTCTTGAACAGATGGATAGAAAATATAATCAACATCGTTTTTTCTCGCTACTGCCTCATCACGCTCATAATCACGAGGATATTTATCTAAATCCTCATTTTCACCAAATTGCAATGGATTGACGAAAATACTAAGCACAACAATGTCATTCTCTTTACGAGCTACAGTTAATAGTTGCTCATGTCCTTCGTGTAAAAAACCCATTGTCGGAACAAAGCCAATTTTCTTTCCATTTTGCTTATGCACTAACAATTCCTTTTGTATATCAGCAATAGATGTAATGGTTTTCATTATTTCCCTCCATATAAGGCTGCAATTTCTTCTTCCTTCATCGTGAAGGAATGCTTAAGATCAGGGAATGAAACATCTTTCACTTCTCGTACATATGAAGATAATGCATTCAATATATTTTCGTTCACATTGCCATAAGACTTTACAAATTTAGGAAGTCGTTCAACACCATACTGAATAACATCATGATATACTAATACCTGTCCATCTGTACCATTACCTGCTCCAATACCAATCGTCGGAATGGTTAATTGTTCAGTGACCATAGATCCAACTTGATGTGGTACACATTCCAATACTAGAGCTATAGCACCTGCTTCTTGGCACTTCTTAGCATCCTCCAATAACTGTTGAGCCGCTTGAGCACTTTTACCTTGTACTTTATAACCACCAAGAACGCCGACGGATTGAGGTGTTAGTCCTAAATGAGCTACAACTGGAATACCTGCCTTTGTTAAAGCTGATATTTTGTAAATAACCTCATCAGCTCCTTCAAGCTTAACCGCATCTGCTTGCCCTTCCTGCATAATTCTTGCCGCATTTTTTAATGTTTCATCTATTGATAAGTGATAACTCATGAATGGCATATCTGTCACCGTAAACGTATTTTTAGCTCCACGTTTCACAGCTTTAGAATGATGAATCATATCATCAACCGTAACTGGCACAGTAGATTCATAACCTAATACAACCATACCAAGAGAATCACCAACTAGTATCATATCAACCTTGGCTTCTTCTGCTAACTTAGCAGAAGGATAATCGTATGCCGTCAACATGACAATTTTTTCTTTATTCTTCTTCATTTCTAAGAATTGACTATAAAGCTTCATGTTTTTCCTCCTTTTTTTGTTAGAGGAGACAAAACCTTCCACGTATTTGCACAACAAAAAAACCCCTCCGAAATCAGAAGGATTGTCATTAATGCACACATGGTTTCATCCCTCTGTCCCTGTCCAATCATGGATCTAGGCAGACTGTTTTAAATTATTGAAAAATTTCACCTGCAGGTGCAGTTCATAAATGATACTGCCCAAAACCATTATATCAAAAAAGGATTATAATACGCTATCAAAACTTCAGAAAAGTATGAATAAACTTTAAAATTCAATATCAGCAGAATAGATGCTATGTATTTGCCCATGATCATCTTTAATAAGAAGCACACCTTCATCTGTTATCCCTAGCGCAATACCTATAATTTTATCATTTATTGTTGTTGCCGTAATTTTTTTCCCAACACTTATTGCATAGCTTTCCCATAATTGCTTGATGTGCGAAAAGCCTTCTTCCATATATCGGAAATACAACACTTCAAAATGTTTCAAAATAGACGCAAGTATTCTTTCTCTTGGATAAATTTCTCCCATTTCTACACGAAGAGATGAGGCCTTATTTTGTAATTCATCAGGAAAATCCTCTTGTTCCTGATTAACATTCACACCGATTCCAATAATGATGGAGTGGACACGATCCGCTTCTGCTTGTAACTCCGTCAAAATTCCTGTTACTTTCTTTCCGTTCAACAGTATATCATTCGGCCACTTTATAAAAGGACTAACTTCCGCTACTTCTTCAATTGCTTGAGCAACAGCTACTGCTGTTAATAACGTTAATTGTGGAGCTTGCTGAATCGGAATATTAGGCTTACAAATCAAGCTCATCCATATGCCAGAGTACTTAGGGGAGTACCATTCTCGCGCTAGTCTACCTCTCCCTTTGGTTTGTTCGTCTGCGACAATGATTGTCCCCTCTTTTGCTCCACCATTAGCTAATTCATTTGCAAGTTTTTGAGTTGAATCTACTTGAGCAAAGTAATATATATCCTGACCGAAAGTGTTGCTATGTAATGCCATACGTATGGTGTCAGCTGTCATTTTTCCTGGAGTGCCAATTAATTTATAGCCTTTTTTTCTAACTGCTTCTACTTGGTAGCCATCCTGCTTCAACGATTCAATATGCTTCCAAACAGCTGTGCGTGAAGCACCTGTCAATTCAGCGATTTTTTGGCCGGAAATATAATCATCTCCAGCCTTAGCAAATGCTTCTAACAGCTTCTTTCTTATATGAGATTCCATTGCTCCACCCCCACCCGAATGCTCTCGATATCATTTTCAATTTCTCCATTTAGAACTTTCTCTGTAACGATTCGTAATGTTTCAGATATCCATGGTCCTTTAGCTCGATCTGACCATTCAATTAATTGATGTCCAGTGATTGCAAGCTCAGAATAGTCATGAATCACCAATGAGTTCCAAAGTTGTTTCAGTTTACTTACAGTGTGCTCATTGTTCTCAAGGTGATGAATAATACTCCATATACGACATGCACTCACACAACACTCCAAACCATTGGTGAAGAGTCTCATTCTGTCATTTTCTTTTTCTGGCAAATCTAAAACAGCTCGAACAATCCCAATAATTTCTCGAATTCGTTTTACGGAAAGGCGCCATTGACGTAGGACCGTTTCAATTTCATCCACTGCTGTCGTTCTAAGCATAACAACAGCCCATTTCTCATTCACATTCTTCAGTTGAGCTAAATCAAATTCAGATAATGAACGAAGCTGGTCTTTTTTATCAGCTAAGCCGGGCAAATATAAAAATAGCTCACTCTCTGTTAACAATGAAATCGCAGCTTGTACATTTTTTCCATCAAGCATTTTTTCAAACTCAACAGTAATACGTTCAATCGAAATTTGCTTTAATAATGCTTTATGAGTCTTTAATGATGATAATGTCTCAGGAGTACAAGAAAAAGAAAGTTGACTAACAAAACGAACTGCTCTCATCATTCTTAGAGCGTCTTCATGAAACCGTTCATCAGCACTCCCTACAGTAACAATCTCCCTTTCACGCAGAGCTCGTTGTCCATCAAATGGATCAATTAAATCACCGTTTGTATTCATCGCAATGGCATTCATCGTGAAATCACGTCGTTCTAAATCATCTCGTAATGAACGGATAAATTTCACTTCTTTTGGTTTACGGAAATCAACATACTCACTTTCAGCACGATATGTTGTTACTTCATAGCTGTCTCCATCCTCCAACACCATTACGGTGCCATGCTCAATACCAACATCAACTGTCTTAGGGAAAATAGCTTTAATTTCTTCTGGTGTGGCTGAAGTCGCTATATCTACATCATGAATAGGTCGATTAAGCAGTGCATCGCGAACACATCCGCCTACATAAACCGCTTCAAAACCATTCTTTTCAATTTTTTTCAAAATAGGTAAGGCTTGTAGAAATTGCTCATTCATCTTTCTTTCCTTCTGCTGCTTATAGCAGCTTGTAATAAATATCTTCATACTGCGCAATAATTTCTGAAGATTGAAATTTAGTTTTGACTACTTCTTCGCATGCTTTAGAAAATTGAGCATGTAGTTGTTCATCTTGTAATAAGTTAAGTACATATTGAGCCATCTGTGAAACTTCTCCTAATTCACAAATATAACCTGTTTTACCGTGATCAATGACCTCTGGGATACCACCAATATTCGTTCCTAAACATGGAACTCCACAAGCCATTGCCTCTAATAAAACTAACCCAAAGCTTTCTTTTTCAGATAACAGTAGCATTAGGTCACTAATATTATAAAGTTCTTCTACATTTTCCTGTTTACCTAAAAATAGAACATCTTTCTCCAATTGAAGCTGATCCACTAGTTCACAAATATTTCCCATTTCAGGACCGTCACCAACTAATAGAAGCTTTGAAGGAATTTCTTGCTGAACCCGATGGAACACTTTCACCACATCTTGCACTCGCTTCACTTCTCTAAAATTGGATACATGAATTATAACTTTTTCATCCTTTATACCCAGTTCCTGTTTAATAGAATGATCCTCTTGCTTTTTATAAACATTTTCATCGATAAAATTATATACTGTATGAATCTCTTTATCAGGTGTAATTAATTTATTCGTTTGCTGAACTAAGGAACGAGACACAGCTGTTACATAATCAGATTTTTCAATACCAAATTTTATCAACTGCTGTAATGAATGTTCATATCCTAAAACCGATATATCCGTACCATGTAGAGTAGTAACCACCTTCACATTGTTATCAACCATCTGTCTTGCAAGAATAGCACAAACTGCATGTGGAATTGCATAATGTGCGTGCAGTATATGTAGTTTCTCTCTTTTTGCTACTTCTGCAATTTTACTAGCAAGAGATAAATCATAAGGAGGATATTGAAACACTGAATAATGATTAACATCAACACTATGAAAGAAAATACGAGGATGAATTTTTTTCAAACGAAAAGGCATTGAACTAGAAATAAAATGAATATTATGTCCTTTATCAGCTAATAATCTTCCTAACTCTGTCGCAACTACCCCCGAACCGCCTACAGAAGGATAACAAATAATTCCAATATTAAGCCCCATCATGCTCCTCCTAACAGGTCATTCATTAATAACGGTTTTTTACTAAAGAAGCCTTCTGCATACAAACATCCTACTTCTTTACCCATCATTTTTTCCCTTGCAACGATACTTTCCACATAATCTTTCATTAACGGCGTTTGAATACTGCCACTTTGCATTTCGAATTGACTTTTATAAGCCTTCAAACTTTCTGTCTTCTTCGTAATATATTCAGATATATCAATAACAAAATCCGGTTTATGAAAACCGTTAATCATATAGTAATAAATAGTAGTAACACGATGTGGTTGTTGATCTAGTTCATCCACATATTTTCGAATCCCGGCAGAAAAGCATGCTTCTTCTATGATTGTTGTACAATTTCCATGATCGGGATGGCGATCAATCGCGTAAGGAGCAAACACAAGTTTTGGCTTATACATCCGAATAATTGATGCAACTCTTGAAATATATTCCTCTCTTAAATAAAGACCTCGATCGGGTAAATAAGCATTTATTCGATGCTTAATTCCAAGGATTTCTCCAGAATACCTTGCCTCATCCATTCGCGAGTGAATGGTCCCATTAGAAGACATTTCTGCTTGTGTCAAGTCACAAATTACAATATCTTTATTTTTTGCACAGTATTTCGCAATTGTTCCTCCCATACCAATTTCTACATCGTCGGCATGGGCTCCGAACGCAAGGATGTCAATTTCTTTATGCATATCTATCTCCTTAAATCTATCATTTTCTCCAATCAATATATCCGTTTTCTAATCCACGAATCAAAACTTCTGCAGTTCCCATATTTGTAGCAATAGGAACCGAATATACATCACACAACCGTACTAACGCGGTTATATCTGGATCATGTGGTTGTGCTGTTAATGGATCTCGGAAGAAAAATATTATATCCATTTCATTTTGTGCAATCATTGCACCAATTTGCTGGTCGCCACCTAGTGGACCAGATTGAAATCTATGAATTGTTAATCCAGTAGCATCCATAATTTTTTGACCAGTTGTGCCAGTAGCAAATAAACGATGTTTTTCAAAAATCGGAAGATATGCTGTTACAAAACCAATCAAATCTTCTTTCTTTTTATCATGAGCTATCAATGAAATATTCATAGTATCACCTTTCTACTCGATAATATTTTCTAAACCGTATACAAGAACATCTAATTTCATTACATTTTCAACAGCTAGCTTAACCCCTGACATAAATGATTCTCGATTAAATGAATCATGACGTAAAGTGAGCATTTGTCCATCAGAACCAAACATAACTTGTTGATGAGCAATTAATCCTGGAAGACGTACACTATGAATTCGCATCCCATCAAAGTCAGCACCTCTTGCACCAGGAATTGTTTCCTTCTCATTCGGATGACCCTGCTTTTTGCTTTCTCTTACTTCACGGATTAGTTCAGCCGTTTTGACCGCTGTTCCTGATGGAGCATCCAGCTTTTGATCATGGTGAAGTTCAATAATTTCAACATCTTTAAAATATTTAGCAGCCATTTGAGAAAATTTCATCATCAAAATTGCACCTAATGCAAAGTTAGGTGCAATTATGCAACCAAGTCCCTTATCTTCACACATCTTTTGCAATGTAATTAAATTCTCCTCTGTAAAGCCCGTCGTACCAACAACTGGTCTTACACCATGCTCTAATGCAGTTACTGTATGAAACATCCCTACTTCTGGTGTAGTTAAATCAATTAAGACATCTGCTTTTACTTGTTGTAAGCATTCCTTTATATCAGAAAAAACGGGAGCTGAAATCCCTTCAAAGCCTTTAATATCTTTAACATTTCCCCCTTCATTTCTACGATCAATCGCTGCAACTAATTCAAAGCCTTTTGTATTATGTACAAGTAATACTGCTTCCCTACCCATTCTTCCTCTTGGACCAGCTACTACGATTTTAATTTTATCCATTCTGCTGTTCTCCTTCTCTTTCATCAATTTTAGTCCATCTATTGAGATCTCGCGTACGAAATTTATTCATTACTAAACCATGAGCTTCTTCCAAATCAATTTGTAATGAATTCGCAAAGCAAATTAATACAAATAACATGTCTCCAAGCTCTTCTTTTATTTCTATATCATTTCCAGGAGATTTTTTCGGCTTCTCACCATAATAATGATTAATCTCTCTAGATAGTTCGCCAAGTTCCTCTGTTAAATTTGCAAGCATTGTTAACGGACTGAAATAACCTTCTTTATACTGCCCAATATATGCATCAACTTCTTCTTGCAATTGCTTCATACTTTTTGCCAAACTATCACCTTCTAGAACAATATGTAATATTATATCAAATCAAGTCATAATACTTCACTTGATGCAATTTATAATCATGCAAATGGCACAATATTAACCATCCTAATCTACCCTAAAAATAAGCAAATGAATCTCTTTGAATAGCGAGAGTGCTTCATGGGGAATTTTCATTATAAACGTCTCTGTTAGAGAATTACTGTTGATTTCCACTAAGGACGGACTCTTTTTGCGTGAATGCACACCACCCCCTGCTTTTCCTCAATCAATCATAAAGCCGAAGTGCATCTTTAATAACTCTACTACATGTTAGCTAAATCCTCCTACTATTTCAAACCTTTCTTTTATTCATTTCTCCTTTATTTGCCTTTCCTTAGCATTTTCTTATATAATGGCTCTGTAATATGACTTTGTTATTTGTATTCCAACTCTGTTCCACGAGTAATTCTTTTAAAATTGGCTATCTTATATTTTATTGTTGGTTTTACCCATTTTTATTGAAGCAGAGGTAGTAAAATTAGCATTTGGTTTAACAAATTCCAAAAATAAGGGCAATTTATTATTAAGGTGTTTTATCATATTCAGCTCATACATATATGTTTGTTATCATACTCGGAGGTAAGGCCTATGATTTATGGTTTAAAAATAAAAAACATTTTCTTTATTATTTTAGGAACGGCTATCTTCGCATTTGGACTTGTTCACTTTAATATGCAAAATAATTTAGCTGAAGGCGGTTTTACTGGAATAACGCTAATTATTTATCAACTTTTCGATATTAATCCTTCTTACACAAACTTAATTCTTAATATTCCCCTTTTTATTGTAGGTTGGCGGTATTTAGGTCGACTTTCTTTCCTTTATACAATCATCGGAACAGTAGGATTATCTGTTTGGCTTTGGATTTTCGAAAGATATCAATTCAACCTTCCATTAGAAAACGATTTAATGCTTGTATCCGTATTTGCTGGAGGATTTATCGGTATTGGATTAGGAATCATTTTCCGTTATGAAGGTACAACTGGTGGAGTAGATATCATTGCACGCCTAGTTCAAAAATATGTTGGATGGAATATGGGAAAAACCATGTTCCTATTCGATGCTTTTGTAATTCTTCTTTCATTAATTACTTATTTGTCTTATCGCGAGGGGCTTTACACATTGATTGCTGTTCTAATAGGGGCAAAATTAATTGACTTCATGCAAGAAGGAGCCTATACAGCTCGTGGAGCTATGATTATTAGTGATAGAAATGAAGAGATAGCAAATGCCATCATGAAGGAGATGGAACGAGGAGTAACTGTCTTAAAAGGTTATGGCTCCTATTCGAAAAAAGATCGTGAAGTTCTTTATTGTGTTGTAGGTAAAAATGAAATTGTCCGTTTGAAAAATATTATTATTTCTGTTGATCCACATGCCTTTGTTTCCGTCAGTGTCGTACATGATGTACTTGGCGAAGGTTTTACCCATGATGAAAATAAAGAACCTATAAGATAATCCTAAACAAAAGGACCTCCAAATAAGTGAATGACTACCATAATCACTAATTCAGAGGTCCTCTATTATTATTAATCGTCGTTATTCATACCTGTATAGATTAGAATTAATCTTACAAGTTCAAGTACAGCAACTGCTGCTGCTGCTACATATGTTAATGCTGCAGCGTTTAATACTTTTTTCGTTTCGCGCTCTTCATCATTTCTAATGATTCCTAGTGAAATAACTTGATCCATCGCACGATTAGAAGCATTGAACTCTACTGGTAAAGTAACTACTTGGAATAAAACAGCCGCTAACATACAGATAATCCCAAACAGAACAAATTGAGATGCTCCTGCAATAAAACCAATCAATATAAGTACCCACGATAAATTCGAACCAATATTAGCTACAGGTACTAAAGAATGGCGCAGACGCAAAAATGCATAATCTTGTTGGTCTTGAATCGCATGTCCAACTTCATGAGCGGATACCGCTGTTGCAGCTACAGAATGCCCGTGATAATTCGCAGATGAAAGGCGGACTACTTTAGATCGAGGATCATAATGGTCACTTAAATAACCTCTCGTTTCTTCCACATGCACATCATATAAACCATTATCATCAAGTATTCTTCTAGCTACTTCTGCCCCAGTCATGCCAGAAGATGAAGAAACTTGTGTATATTTCTTGTAAGTAGATTTAACTTTCATTTGTGCGTAGATTGGAATCAAAATAATGATCGCCAAATAGATTAAATAACTTGCCATTTTGACCTCCAAAAAAATGTATTACCATTATTGTATTAAAAATTAACATGAATTGTCAATTTTTCTGTTTATTCTTGATCTTTTGATTATCACTATACCCTCGATACTTTCTCCATCCAACATATGCTAGAGTTCCAATAATTATACTTCCTGTTGAAATAATGACCCACCATAGGGA
>Ga0233379_1000080_pt1 | contig 13151 bp, 9 predicted proteins | sample ElkDunMinimDraft_8_FD_180679 | JGI IMG/M metagenome (GOLD analysis project Ga0233379, IMG submission 180679) | Fecal eukaryotic communites from dung pellets of Tule Elk in California, USA - Elk Dung F1 | ecosystem: Host-associated > Mammals > Digestive system > Large intestine > Fecal | place...
CAATTTCTTTTCATTTATATACTTTTTTATACCTTACAGTTGATTTTTCACTGCAGATGGATGCTTCTATGATTTACTGAGTAGGTTCTCCATTTAAATAAACAATGAAATAGAACATACCTAAAATAAAAAACCCCCAATCATTTCGATAAAAACGATTGGGGATTTTTATTATTACGCTTTTAATGCTAATGCTTTTAATTCTTCAGCTTTATCTGTTCTCTCCCATGGTAGGTCAAGATCAGTGCGGCCAAAATGACCGTAAGCTGCTGTAGCCTTGTACATTGGTTTACGTAAATCTAACATTTTGATAATGCCTGCTGGGCGAAGATCAAATGTTTTACCAACGATATCAACAAGTAGTTCTTCTTCTACTTTACCTGTGCCAAATGTATCAACTGAAATAGAAACCGGTTTTGCTACACCAATTGCATAAGCAAACTGAACTTCTACTTTATCAGCTAAACCTGCTGCTACAATATTTTTTGCTACATAGCGAGCTGCATACGCTGCAGAACGGTCTACTTTTGTAGGATCTTTCCCAGAGAAAGCACCACCGCCGTGACGTGCATATCCACCATACGTATCAACAATGATTTTACGACCTGTTAAACCAGCATCTCCTTGCGGTCCTCCAATTACGAAACGACCTGTAGGATTAATAAAATATTTCGTTTCTTCATCAATTAATTCACCAGGTACAACTGGAGCAATGACATTTGCTTTTATATCACGCTGAATTTTTTCAAGTGTTACTTCTGGGTTATGTTGTGTAGAAATAACAATTGTATCAATACGAACAGGTTGATTATTTTCATCATATTCAACTGTTACTTGTGTTTTTCCATCTGGGCGCAAGTAAGAAAGAATTTCATCTTTACGAACTTCCGTTAAGCGACGTGCTAATTTATGTGCTAAAGAAATTGGTAGAGGCATTAGCTCTTCTGTTTCATTACAAGCAAACCCAAACATTAAGCCTTGGTCACCTGCACCAATTGCATCTAATTCTTCCTCTGACATTTGTCCTTCTCTTGCTTCTAGTGCTTGATCGACACCAGCAGCTATATCAGCTGATTGCTCATCAATCGAAGTCAATACAGCACAAGTTTCTGAATCGAAGCCATATTTAGCCCTTGTATATCCGATTTCTTTTACTGTTTCACGAACAATCTTCGGAATATCAACATAAGTGCTAGTTGTAATTTCTCCTGCTACGAGAACTAATCCAGTTGTTACAGATGTTTCACAAGCTACCCGTGCATTTGGGTCGTTTTCTAAAATAGCATCTAGAATACTGTCAGAGATTTGATCACAGATTTTATCAGGATGTCCTTCTGTAACAGACTCAGATGTAAAAAGGCGACGTTTTTTTGACATCAAATTACCCTCCTCATATTTGTTCGAGGTTATAATGAATAGTTATATTATTCATTTTCCCCTCTTTTGTTGACGGAATTCATTTCCCATAAAAATGGTTTATGGTTTTGGTTGCAAGGAGGATTTTTCCATAAAAAAAACCTCTCCTTAAATTTGAGGAAAGGGATGCTTGTTTACTATCTAACCTTTCACTCTTATCGTTCAAGGACGACTGCCTTGCAACAGGTTAGCACCTTTGCTTAAAAACATCGATTGTTTTAAAAAGCAGGTTGCTGGGCTTCGCAGGGCCTGTACCCTCCACCAACTCGGGATAAGAGAAATCCGTTCATTATTGAATGATAACATACAGCAGAAATTTGTCAACAATTTAACATTTAGAGTTAGAAAACATGACATTTTTTGTTTCAAGCTTTATTATAAAATTGTTGAATTTTAACAAAAACGCAACACTAATCTAAACGAAGATGACAAACTATTTGCACAGATTTTTAACGCAATCTTCGTAATGTACTCTAAAAGTAAAAAATTTATAAAATAGTGAAAGATGCTTCATCATTTATTTGAAATTTCCAATTAAAATAAATGATGTTAACAAAAATACAAATCAAAATTATACATTTAATAAAAATAGTATAGATTATATCAGCTAATGTGTTATACTAATTAATATATTGAGTCAATAATAAGAAAATTTATAATTTATAGATAAAGGAAGGTATCTCATAATGAATACTCTGGGAATTTCAAATGAGTTACAACAATTATTACAAGGAAAAAATGTAAATAATCAGCTCTCTGTACCGCAACTAGTAGAAAAGGTACTTTCTCGTAATGAAGGTGTTCTATCTTCAACTGGAGCTATTAAAGCAGAAACCGGAAAATATACTGGTCGCTCACCCAAAGATAAATATATCGTTGAAGAAGCTTCAACAAAACATAAAATTGACTGGGGTCCGGTGAATGAACCGATTTCAGAGGACGTATTTTTAAAATTATACAACAAAGTGCTTGCATACTTGCAAGAAAAAGACGAAGTTTTTGTATTCAATGGTTTTGCTGGAGCAGATACGAAATTCCGTCTACCAATTAAAGTTGTAAATGAATTTGCTTGGCATAACTTATTTGCACAGCAATTATTCATTCGTCCGACAGATGAAGAGCTTCAAACACATGAATCTCAATTTACAGTGATATCTGCTCCGAATTTTAAAGCAGACCCTGCTGTTGATGGCACTAAATCCGAAACATTTATTATTATATCTTTTGAACATAAAACAGTTCTCATTGGTGGCACTGAATATGCTGGAGAAATGAAAAAGTCCATTTTCTCTGTTATGAACTACTTACTTCCTGAACAAGGGATTTTACCTATGCACTGCTCTGCAAACGTAGGTAAAGAAGGAGATGTATCTTTATTCTTCGGTCTTTCTGGAACAGGTAAAACGACCTTATCTGCCGATCCAAACCGTAAGCTAATCGGAGATGATGAGCATGGCTGGTCTTCAAACGGCGTCTTCAATATTGAAGGTGGCTGCTATGCAAAGTGTATTGATTTAACTAGAGAAAAAGAACCTCAAATTTTTGATGCGATTCGTTTCGGATCTGTATTAGAAAATGTTGTTCTTGATGAAAAAACTCGCCTAGCTAATTATGAGGATAAATCATTAACAGAAAATACTCGTGCAGCTTATCCGCTTAATGCAATGAATAATATTGTTTTGCCAAGTGTTGCAGGTCATCCAAATACAATTATCTTCCTAACAGCAGATGCATTTGGGGTGTTACCTCCAATTAGCAAATTAACAAAAGAACAAGCAATGTACCACTTCCTAAGTGGGTATACAAGTAAGCTTGCTGGAACTGAGCGTGGTGTTACTTCACCACAAACAACATTCTCAACATGCTTCGGTTCTCCGTTCTTACCACTTCCTGCAACAGTATATGCAGAAATGCTTGGTGAGAAAATCGATGAACACAACGCTAATGTATTTCTTGTTAACACTGGGTGGACTGGTGGAGAATACGGTGTTGGAAGCCGTATGAAACTTGCTTATACTCGTGCAATGGTTCAAGCAGCATTAGAAGGTGACCTTAATAACGTGGAAACAATTACAGATGCCATATTCGGTTTAGAAATTCCTGCACACGTTCCAGGTGTACCTGATGTTGTTTTACAACCAAGTAAAACATGGGCTAACAAAGAAGCATACGAAGCGAAAGCAAAAGAACTTGCTGCAAGCTTCCGTGAAAACTTCAAGAAATTCGATAATGTATCAGACGCAATCAAAAACTTTGGTGGACCAATTCAATAATTAGCACTACTGAAATGTCAAAAGGGTAGCTCGAAAGGAATATCGAGCTACCCCTTTTTATATGTCTAGCTTACATTCTTATTGATGTAACCAAACCATATTTTTATCCGTTGAAAAATTAGCGACATTATACAGAAACAAAGCCTCTTTTAAGTCATAATTTTCTATATATGTATATACGTTATCATGATAATAACGTAGATCAACCATATGAATTTCTTCAAAATGATTAACCAAAAACGGAATAAATGCATGGGCATATGAATCCTTTATTACCAGCAGTTTACGATTGTTTTTCACACTCGTTTGTATTTTCACCAAACTATGATTACCATTTAAAAAAAAGGAATATTTATCTTTTTTGTTCAAATAGCTATATTCATAGAGAGAATCGCTACTATCCGTCACATTCTCATAAGTCACATGATATGAAATCGGGAAGTTAGGCATGAAGACTTCAATATAATCTGGAGTTATTCCAAAAGCATTAGCCTTAGAATATAAAGTTCCAAGAAAATTCGATGATACTGTTTCAACCTGAAAATCCTTTTTCAAGTATGGCGTAATACCCATTGATTTCACTGTTTCCACATACGCTTCATACGCGCCAGACATTGTCCAATGATGATCCGTTCTGAAATAAAGTTGCTCCCTTTTTTTGTTCCTATTCGTAAATACATCTTCAAATTGAATAGATATAACTGTCCGCCCTAATTGTTGTTCAACATTTGTAAGCACCTGCTGCTGACTATAGGATTGAGCAAACAATGGTAGCTTTTCGTGATATACTTCCACAGATGTGGGAGCGATCAAACTATATGTTTTTACCTCTGGTACTTTTCTTGTAAAATATAAAATGCTCTCGATATTTTTTTGCAATTGCTCCCCTGGCTTTTCATAACGTTCAAGCAGAAATTCATCTTTACCAAAATACACACCATCATGCTCTTTTTTAAAAATCAACTTATCCGTAACTGACCCTAAAGCTAGCCAAAAGTTCTTGGCTGTAAACTGATCGGTCATGTACTCTTCAAATTCATCGGTAAAATCCCCAGATAAAAAACGCTTCATTGTAAACTTCGGCATTTGTGCCAATACCCTATTTTCCTGCTCCGAAAAACTCATGTCCTCAGTCATAACATTCCAAATACCAATTCCTCCTATAAAGAAAATAAACAAGGCAATAAGCAATTTATTTTGTATTCGCATAGTTCAGCTCCTCTAAAAACGGAAATACAGAAATGGATTAAATGATTCCTCAACTAAATAAGCAGTTGATAACAGAAGAATGATCATATAGAAAAACGGAAGACACATTGCCATGAAGGTATTTTTCTCCAAACGTTTGTATACATTGACAAAAACAGGTGTAGATAACAGTCCAGCAATGATTAACAAAATAATATTTGTATAGATATCGTATAAAAATCCCCTATCCAATAGCTCATGATGTGACAAACCAAATAATATCTTTAAGTAGGCAAGACCCTCTGTATAATCCTCAAATACAAATAACACCCAACTAATCACAATAAAAAATAATGCGTAAAGATGCTGAAATACAGCCGGTGCTTTACGAATGAGCTTCAATAAACCCGCTTTTTCAATTGAGAGAAGCACGCTAAAATACAAACCCCATAAAACAAAATTCCAACTGGCGCCATGCCATAATCCCGTTAATCCCCAAACAATAATAATATTCACATATAAACGTAAATTTCCTTTTCGGTTTCCTCCAAGCGGAATATAGACATAATCTCTGAACCATGTTCCCAACGAAATATGCCATCTGCGCCAAAATTCAGTTATACTTTTAGAAATATAAGGATAATGAAAATTTCTCGGAAAATGAAAGCCGAACATCTTCCCTAAGCCAATAGCCATATCAGAGTAACCACTGAAATCAAAATAGATTTGAAATGCAAATGCGATAATACCTAACCATGCAGAAAGAATCGTCAGTTCACTTGAATCCTGATTTTGAATAGTATTCCAAATTAAGCCGATATTGTTGGCAAGTAGTACTTTTTTTCCTAATCCGACTATAAATAGACGGACTCCGTCTGCAAATTGAGAAACTGTTATTTTTCGATTAACCAATTCTTTCTCAATTACATCATAACGAACAATCGGTCCAGCAATTAATTGTGGGAATAAAGATACATAAGTAGCTAAAGCGATCGGATTTCGCTGTGGTAACACTTGACCACGGTATACATCAATACTATAAGACATTGTTTGAAACGTATAAAAAGAAAGACCAATTGGCAGTGGGAGATTTAACGTTTCTAGATTAGTTCCAAAGAGCAGATTCATATTCTCAATCAAAAAATCACTATACTTAAAAAATGAAAGCAACCCTATATTAATGGCGAGTGATGATATCAAAATAGCTTTTGCCTTCAGATGATTTTGTTCACGATATTTATAAATAAATAGACCATGAATATAATCAGACATAGCTGATAAGACCATCAACCATATATAAATAGGCTCTCCCCATGCATAAAAAATAAGACTAATGATTAATAAAACGATATTTTTCCCCTTATTTGGAGAAATGAAATAAAGCAATAATGCAAGCGGAAGAAAGAAAAATAAAAACGGTAAGGAACTGAAAACCACAAGACCACTCCATCTATTACAATCTACATCATCCATTGTTAACTAAACTGAAAAAAATATAGTTTGTTGAACTATTTTTTCTAAAAGGTTCTTTTATAGCTTACTGTTGATAATTACTGAACTAACTCTGAAGCCGTGGATGGTGTTTCTATGAGCCGTCCTCAAGCTTACTACATCTCTACGGCTCTCTCTTGTCCCTACTTTTCCACTTAAAGTCTACATCATTTTGGATCACTTTTAGTCAGCTTAAAATCAACAATAAAGTCTGTATAACTATCTACAAAAAAAGACACCCAAAAGTGCCTTTTATCTGTCTTATCTTATTTCAAGCTATCCTCAAAAATTTGTACAATCTTTTCTGGATCATCATATGTAACATATAGTAAATAAGAGTCCTTCACCTTAATTACATTGTTTTGTACTTTCTCATACTGATCAGGCAAATATTGTTTCCACGTTTCAACTTGTGACAACTTCTCAGCTTCAAGTACCTCTTTCAATTGATCAACATACTTTGAATCACTAGCCTTTAATAAAATAATTTCATCAGACTTAACATTCATCATCGGCTGCAGAACATAGCCTTCTTCTAATGTAGCAGTGTCAATATTCAGTTTCTCAATGTAAATTGCAGCATCGGAATTCTCTTCTGTAGATAATAAATTCACTTCATTATAGCCTTGCAAGTTACCTTCTACAATTGGTTCTTCTATGCCACCAGCTTTCATATCCTCGGCTATTTGATTCTTTATGTTAGTTAAAATTTCTTCTGCTTTTACTTCATCTTGTCCATTTTCAGCTTGATTGTTTCCACAGCCTACAACACCCATTAACAATACAAACATCATCATGAATAAACCAAACTTTTTCTTCATAAAATCCTCCTAATATTAAATGCACCCATAGTTTATCATTTGGTTATAAAACTATACAATACGTTAATTACCGATAAATAATTTGGCAATTTTCGTATACTTGATTTCCTAATTACAAGTAATTATAGATTGATTTCCACTCCAGAATACTAAAGCATGCAGTGCTCTATAGATTGCAAACGCCTGCGGGGTCTCACCTATCTCGCTAATCCCAAAGGAGTTCTCGCACCTTCCGTTCGAATCACCTACTCTATATCGATTCCTTTTGTAGTTTTCTATACTTGTAATTTGCTCATTGTACAATTTACTATCCGCACAATAGTTACCCAACGTTCGCGTGTTGGTGACAATATAAACATAGAAAAAAAAAGCGAACCTTTTAATCAAAAGGTTCGCTTTCCTATCTTATTCACCAAGGTCTACGTTATGGTAAACTTGTTGAACGTCATCTAGGTCTTCTAATGCATCAATTAGTTTTTCAAATTGAGCTTGTGCATCTGGATCTAATGTAACTTCATTTTGCGGAAGCATTGTAAGCTCTGCAACTGAGAAATCTGTAACACCAGCTCCTCTGAATGCCTCTTGAACAGCATGGAATTGATCTGGCTCAGCGTATACGATAACCGCATCGTCTTCTTCTAAAATATCACGCACATCTACATCTGCTTCCATTAAGATCTCAAGCACTTCATCTGCTGATTTACCTTCAATACCGATAACAGCCGTTTTATCAAACATATAAGCAACCGAACCACTTACACCCATGTTTCCACCATTTTTACCAAAAGCAGCACGAACATTAGATGCTGTACGGTTCACGTTATTTGTTAATGCATCAACAATTAACATTGAACCATTTGGTCCGAAACCTTCATAGCGTAGCTCATCGTAGTTCTCGTCAGAACCACCTTTTGCTTTATCTATAGCACGATCAATAATATTTTTAGGTACATTGTACGTCTTTGCACGTTCTAATACGAATTTTAAAGCTTGGTTCAATTCTGGATCTGGCTCACCTTGCTTTGCCACTACATAAATTTCAAGTGCGAATTTTGAATACAAACGACTTGTATTTGCATCTTTTGACGCTTTTTTCTCTTTAATATTATTCCACTTACGGCCCATAGTTCCACTCTCTTTCAACTTTGTCTCTACATAAGACTATTAAATACGAAATGAAGGGCTTATACAACCTTTTTTCGTACATAGCCAACATTTCTCATAAACATTATTATACATGACTACAAGACAAAATTAACAATGGATTTTTTAGTTAGTCCTTCTAAACGCTTTCCATCAGCTTCTTAATCTGTTTACTACTTGAATTTGTTAAAATCTCCAGAACCCTCAAATCAAAAGTTTTAAATTGGAGTTCTATACATTGGTCATTATAAACTTTTTCGTCTAGTTTGCTGTCTGAAATTCTAGTCGTTTACGTCTATTATTATTCTTCCTTGAGTACCAGTGATTAATTCCCACCTTCCAGCAGTAGGAAAATTCAAATGACCAACAAAATCAGCCACTTTTCTGCCATCCCTAGTAGAATAATTTCCATCAGATATAAAAGTAGCTATAAATCTTTCCCCCGAATCTAATGATTGGACATGTATATCAAATTCTCTTGGAAATGATTCCGATGAAACAAATCGTTCTAAATACACTTCCTCATTATCATTAATAACAAAATCCTCAGGTGATCGAAGGATCGTTATCGATTCATTTTTAGGGTATGGTTCTTTTACATGTATTGAAAATTCTGCAAAATCTTCACCATCCAACTCATAATATAAATTCCATATACCAGGATAAGGAAATGATTTATAGGAGGTCATTAACGTATAGTCAGCTCCACCCATCGGTCCGCCAAGTTGATTTTCTGTCCCATTTGCATCCAAATCGATTTCAAGTTGATTTTCTGTATGCACAGCTTTCACACTAATTTGAGCGTTTTCATATCGCTTTTCATGATCCCAAATATATACCATCATCTTTGAAGCGTTATAACTTTCCGCAACCCAATCTACATTCAACAAGCCAATTTTACTCGGTATCCCAAACAACTCATATCCGTCACTGTTATGAAATACAACTCCAGACGGAGATTGTGCAATAGGCTTTATATGCACTTCCTTTGTTTCCGACGTTGGTGTACGAGAATTTGTATGATCCATTGTTAAAAAAAGGGCAAACACTCCAATAATTAAGGGAATGCAAGAGGCAATAAGAAGAGAGGACATTCGTTTATTAGTTTTCTGTGGTGGTGATTCCATTTCGTTACGAATTGCTGAATAAATCTTACTTCTCGTTTCATTAGACAGTCGATACTGCGGAAGTGCTTTGAATTTTTTCTCTAAGTCATTATAAAACTTCTCCTCTTTCATTATCTTCCTCCTCCATGAGAGTTTTTAACTTTTTAACAGCACGATGATAAGTCACATTGACTTTGTTCGTACTCCAATCCAAAATCTCAGCACACTCTTCACTATTCATTTCTAATAAACCTTTAAGATACATGACATCCCGATAAGCGTCCTTTAACTTGAGTATATTTCGATACAAAGCACGGTGGTCCTCTAGAACTAATAATTGCTGCTCAACGCTTATTTCAACTTGTGCTGTCTCTTTCTTTTTTTTCTGCAAAAAAGAATAATAGCTTTTATTTCTCCGAAAAGCATCTCTCGCAACATTTCGAGCAATGGCTATAAGCCAAGTTCTAGGATGTGAAGCTGATCGGAATCGTTCTATTTCTCGAATTGCTTTCAGAAACGTTTCTTGTACATAGTCTTCAACATCCACATATCCTGTATAATATGCTAAATAATGTGTCACATCCTTTTCATACAAGCGATACCACGTTTCGATAACCTCTCTCTGATCCATTTTTCACCCCCATAACTATACCTACCCCTCAACAACCTTTCATCTATTTGACGTATGACCAGTCTTTTTCTTACATCATTTTCAGCATTTTTTCACTTTTATTTCAACAAGAAAAAAAGAGACCAATCAGTCTCTTTCCTTCAGAAATATGTCCCATCAGTGATGATTTTTGTCGTGTATCTCGTAGCAATTAGCGAAGGAAAACATTTTTAACCTTTTCAGCTGCTACACTTGAACCACCGCGTCCTTCTACACCTTCAACCATTAAGGCAATGAGAAGTTCTGGGTTTTCTGTGTTATAAGCTACAAACCAGCCATCTTCTTTCCCTTTTTCACCTTGATTTTCTTTTATTTCCGCCGTACCGGTTTTTCCTGCTAAAGGATAACCTTCAATTCTTGCAGATGAGTAAGCTGTTCCATTTGGATTTTCAACAACCTTTTTAAGAACATTATTAAGCTGTTGGGCTTGCTCTGTACTTATTAAAGAATCCTCCCAAACTTGATTCTTCTCCTCTTCTAAAAAAAGAATAGGCTTAATCATCTTCCCTTCGTTAATAAAAGTCGTATACGTTGCAGCTAAATGGAAAACACTCATCTCCACTTGCCCTTGTCCATAACTCGAATCAGCTAATGAAACTTCCGATTTAATTTCACCATAAGTCGATTTTTCAATCGGATAGGCAAAAGGTATATCTTTATTAAATCCAAAGCTTTCAAGACCTGCCTTGAATTTTTCTGCACCTATTTCCAATGCTTTTTGCGCAAAATAAATATTATCAGAGTACATTAATGCTTTCTCTAAATTAATTGCCTCATTGGCTTCTTTCACTCGGGTTACAAAGTAACTGCCCCATGAGTTGTCCTTTTGCCATTTTAAACCGTTAATATTCACAGCATCTGACCAATCAATTGTTCCTTCACGTAAACCAATAGCTGATGTGATAGGCTTAATAACAGACCCAGGCGCAAATGTCGATTTAAAGCGATTTAATAGTGGATTTTTCGGATCTTGTTCGAGCTCTTCCCATACTCCAGCAGAAGCACCTAATGATAAAACATTCGGATTAAATCCTGGACTGCTTACTAAAGCCAATGTTTCACCTGTAATAGGGTGGATGGCTGCAGCAGTTCCTGCTTCTCCTTTCAATTCATTATATATTTCGATTTGCAAGGCTCCATCAATTGTTAATTGTACATCTTCTCCATGTACCACTTCTTTTTCGGCTAAAGGTTCATCCGTGCCATCTGCCTTTTTTATGACAACCTTCACACCATGTTCGCCTTTCAATCGTTCTTCTAATACTTGCTCTAAACCTCTTTTTCCGATCACATCCGTACTTACATACCCTTTTCCAGCTTGTTTTTCAAGCTCCTCAGCTGTAATAGGTCCAACATAGCCAATTAGATGCGATGCCTCTTCTCCAAATGGATAAACCCTCGCATCTACGTCCTTCTTAGTAACAGAATCAATAGCTAGTAGCTGCGCTAGTAACTCATTTTCATCCATTGAAATTCTCTTAATTGGAACAAAAAGATTCGCCTGAACCCAAGAAGCGTTTAAAGCTTCATCAATTTTCTTCACACTAATTCCTAATAATTCCGAAATTTGCTTCTTTATTTCTTCTTCTTTACCGTTCATTTTTTCTGGAACAATGCCAATTTCATAAGCTTTACCATTTACCGCAAGCCCTTGACCATGTTTATCGAAAATTTCGCCTCTTACTGCCTTCGTATTGGCAATGCCAATTTTATCTCCTTCCTCCAATTCTTTAAAAATAAATGTAGTATCCCAGGCAACATACCACTCTTCCTTTTCATCTCTTGCTTCTTTCTGTAGAGATGCCTCATGTTCAAAAGAAATTTGACCAGCAATCGTGTTCATTTTCACAGAAAATGGATAGGCCACTTGTTCTACTTTCGAATCCGTCTCTTCTTCAGGCTTTTTAAAAGAAACTTCTAAATTCTCAATCTCTAAATCTTTATATATTTTCTTATATCGTTCTGTAAATTCTTCTTTTGTAATCTTTTCCTTCGCTTCTGTAGACAGGTATTCATACATGCCATCAAACTTTTGCTCATTCCATAGTTTCACAAAACTATCAAATCGGTCCTCTGGTTTTGGCTCATCCGAGCACCCTGTAGCAATTATAGCTACTAGAAAAATAATTATACTAATTAAACTTCGTTTCATAATGATACCCCCCTCATCAATATATCATATTACTTAGAAATATTTAAAATAAAGTAAACGAGTAATGGATGTTTACTTATAGAATACTTCCAAGATGTTTTTACACATATCTACTGTTGTATCATTCACTTTATGACAAGCACTAAACAAAAGTAGTTACACACCCTTAGCGAACCACTTTAATCTTTCCCAGTAATGCCGTTGGTAGCATCGAAGAAAAATCAAAATAAGGCTCAGTTCTTTATTCCAGAACTAAGCCCATTACATCTTTATACTTTTAATGTCATATCAGAGACTTTGCCATCTCTCATTTCAAATCGCATATCTCCATATTTTGCAAGCTCAGGGTCATGTGTAACAAGCACAATTGTTACACCCTTTTGATGAATCCCCTGTAAAATACTCATAATATGATTGCGGTTTTCCAAATCCAAATTACCTGTAGGCTCGTCACACAAAATCAACTGAGGGTCATTCATTAACGCTCTAGCTATTGCTGTTCGTTGTTTTTCTCCACCAGAAATTTGTGAGGGCATATGCTTCAGCCTATGATGAAGTCCTACCATTTCCAATATTTCTTTCGCTTTTCTCTCTACTTCTACCTTTGACTTGTATGGCAAAAGAGGAATCATTACATTCGTCAATACATCAAATTGATCAAACAACTGAAAGTCCTGAAAGATATAACCTACAAAATCCCTGCGAAAACTACGTCGTTCCTCTTCAGTAGCTATCATTGCATCAAGTTCCCCAAGAGTAATTTGCCCCTTGTCTGCTAGCTCAATCCCTGATAACAGTCGCATCAGTGTCGTTTTACCTGAACCTGAAGGACCTGTAATCGTCAACCAGCTTCCTGATTCTATCGTAAAACCAATATCTTTCAACACATGA
>Ga0233379_1000081_pt1 | contig 13137 bp, 18 predicted proteins | sample ElkDunMinimDraft_8_FD_180679 | JGI IMG/M metagenome (GOLD analysis project Ga0233379, IMG submission 180679) | Fecal eukaryotic communites from dung pellets of Tule Elk in California, USA - Elk Dung F1 | ecosystem: Host-associated > Mammals > Digestive system > Large intestine > Fecal | place...
GGGAAATGCTTTCCAGGCGGTCGGGGAATGCTGACCGCCTGCCACGTTGCTTCCTTTGTGTATGTTACTAATAAATTAGTATTTTATGACAGAGGGTGCAGCCCTGGGGAAACAACAACAAAAAACCAGGGTTTGAGCCTGCACCATGTCACTGGTATATTATCGAGCAACTGCCCGCATAATATCATAGATAGTATTTTTCAGATTCATGTTTTCAAATCGGACATTGCCCAGATTGAAATTTTCAATGAACCATTTGAAATGACGATTCTGTCGGAGTGATGAAATCAGCATCGTGTTCGGAGTATGATCTTCTTTTGACAGTGCAAACGTCAATGGAAAATCTGGATCGTGGTCTTTGGAAATGTAAATCAATCCCTTTGCCCAGTTTGCCCATACACCCATAGTCACACCAGCAAAAGCAATCGAAAACATATAATTACACTGACCTGTTTTCTTTTCGATGAAAACAGGATTGTCACGGAGAAAATCATTTTCGATTGCATACCGTGCGTAATCTGTTCCCTCGATCATCCTGGCAAACCGGGTTTTCTTTTTGGTTTCGATAAATTCAGCTTTCTGCACCAGCTCAATCAATTTATCATTCTTGCAATAGATCGTTTTCCCATATGGCAGCGAAATATGAAAATACAAGAAATAGGGATTTGTTACTGTAATGGCATTTGCAACGAACCACACCTGCACATCCCGCATTCTTGCAATGGTCTCATACAGCTCCAGGAAGTTGGTGACTTCATCAGGCAAATAATGATATACACCTTTGTCAATGATAAATTCATCAAAAAAGATCGTTTGCACTCCCGGTCTGGGTACGCTCTTTTTGGTTTTCGCAGTACTCAATGCCATTGCAAATCCAGCGCATTCACCGTCAATAAAGAATTTCTTTCCCTTCACTTCCAATTCATGTCCTGGAAATTCTTCACGGATATCATCAAAGAAGGTTGCAAGGGAATTATCGCCATCATCAGAGAACTCTGTTTTGTATCTGCGCACATACACCCATTGCTCTTTGCGTTTGATGAATCTGGTAATAATATGTTTCTTGACTCCGTAGGACTTACCACCGCCACGATTGCCAATGATGAAATTGAATAATGCATTATAGGAAAGAGGGACACTAATGTCCCAATAGATATCCTGTGGGATGATCGTATTGTTATTGGACAAAAGTGTCACCTCCAATTGTAGATTTTGCACGGTTGACGCATAGCAACCACGCCAAGAGGAATCCGCTGCACGTTCTTCACGCTGGTAAGCAGCAGCCTGAAACGTCAATTTTCGCACAAGTCCACATATTTATTATACACCTTTTTCTGATTTTCGTCAAGGTGTTTTTGTAAAAATTCCTGCTCACGTTCAAAATTGACAGATAACCTTGAATTCAAATATTCCTCAATGGCTTCTAATGCAGTTGTTTTCGTTCTGTAAATACCCTGGTAAGCAAGTCCTGTCAACACATCCATTGGAATCCATCTTGATTTCTCCTTATAAGCACAAATCAATCGAGGATAACAACCCCTTACCATGATCTTGTAAACATCTGCGGAAACCTCATCAATGAATACAATCCGTTTGTTCTTCTCAGGGTCGTATTTTCCCAGAGGTCTGAAAACCTGAACATTATGCAAAATTTTATCCATTTGCAACCACCTCCATCATAAAATCACGTTCTGTTCCCTTTATTGACGTGCTCAGATGCTTCATCATAGTTTCGATTGTAGAAAGAGAATCATAAAGCATCCGATCGCAGCAGCCAGGGTCGAGCCTTAACCATTCAATTTCCTTTGCAATCAATGCAATCCGATCTGATGCAGATTCTTGCTTTTTGGTAATTTTCATATCTGTATCAACATAATTCAATACAGCACCTTTACCATGTGGCATCCCTTTATTTTCCGAGTTGCAATAGGTAAATCCACCACCGTATATATTATTCAAATGTTCTTTTGAATTTGCATTTGCTTCCTTAAATGCAAAATCTTCACAAATTGCGTCATACGCTCCACAAGAAATTGAATGCTTCCTGCAAAGTGATGCCATATGATTATAATACTTGCACTGCCAGCAATTAAATATTTCACTCATTTTCTTTCTCCTTTGTCATTTCTAAAACTTCATCTGCTGCCGTGCTGACACACTGATAAACAAGAAAACCAGCCTGCGTAATATCCAGTTTAGAATATTGTATCATTGCAGTCATAACGGCTACAATAGCTTTAACTAACAGCGCAAGCAATAATTTTGAATTTCCCTTGCCTTCAATCGTTGTGTTTGTTTCCGTAATGATAATTTTCATTCTATTTCTTCTCCTTTAACATAAACGGCACACTCTCCAGAATTACTCCGCCTTGCACCGTTTTCAAATTTTTCTTTCCGTCAAACATCGAACCAATTTTGAAATTTTCCCAGGTTACATATTTGTAACAACCTTTCGGCATACCTGAACAGGTAATTTTCAATTTCGTTTGTGGTTCTCCGTATCCGTTTTTCAATATGTTTCCTTCATCTGTCAAGATATATTCGTCCTCAATATAGCGTTTGGCTATGATAAATCGAGCACGTTCAAAACTGCTTTCATGTTTCCATGCTCCTAGGTTTCGAGGATGAATGTTGACGCCTTCCGGCAGCTCTCTGCCCAATAGGTGTATAGAATCTGTGTCGCTATAACAATACCTGCTGTGACCTGTCTTTGCTTTGCTGTCTGCGTGAATTTTCTGGGAAGTCCGAATGGTAATATTACGAGCCTGTGCTGTAACAAACACGGCAACAGGAATATAAATCGGATCTTTCAGGATGAAATCAACCTGTTTCTGTTTTCCGTCTTTGTCAAGAACTGGATCTCCGAACTCGTCAAAAACCGGGTATTTCACATTCCTGTATCTCACCATTTTATGAGCTGCATCATAATACGGCTCTTTTGTGGTAACTTGTGGATTTGTGCCAAATTTGCCGTATAAGTTATTCATAAAAAGCTTTGCAAGCTGTCTCATGGCTTTGTTACCGCTTTTATCTGCATCCATCTTGACCATGTTCCATTTTGTCACCCAGTCAGAAAAGAGGTCTTTTGATGCTTTGAACATATACCCACCCAGATACTCAATATCAATGATATGATAGTGCTCTTTGAACAGCTCAAAATCAACATTGGTCATGCAAATTTCTGTGGGTATGTGGCAGCCGTGCTCGTCACTCCAGGATGTTTCAATATAATCCGTGGGTGAATACCAGGGACTATGCTTTAATTGCAATGTGGGGATATATCCTTCCTTCAATTCAAAACACGCACGCACATTGATGATATACAATGGATATTCTTCTTTCCATGCAGCATTATAATTTCCGTCAAACTCCAGGGGTGTGCCATAAGGAAGATCGCAGGCAGACATCACATAGGGATAAAGTGAATTGACGTCTAATACAATTCCCTCGCCATGATCAATCCCTTGATTTTCAGGATTGCAATAGGTAAACCCACCACGATATGCCAAACGGATCTTTGCATCTTCCTCAATTGTCAGAACCGGAAACAAACGTTTGAAAGTCTGTTCGCCAATGAACTTTTTGAAATCCTGGAAGGCACACGCACCAACTGTCATTTTGTCAAGACCCTGGGGAATAAGCTGATGCAGTGCCATTGACATAATCTGCACATCATTTTTCAGATATGCCCATTCTTTTTCCGTGACTTCACAAGGTTCGTTGTGTCTATCATAGTCAATTTCGCCCTTCATGATAGGTAAGCCGAAATTTTTTGCAATTGCAGCAACAGGCATATTCAGCAGCTTCAAAGAATCGTAAATATCAACTTTCACCGTCTTTTTCCTGGACTTCTTAAAATAGATGATGATCTGATAAAATTTACCATCTCCAGAAATCAGGGTAGTGAAAGAGAAATCTGTGCAATCCTTCTTTTGTTCGTGCCATTCAAAACCATGACAGAATAGCCAGTCAATAATAAATCCACCATCGAATTTTTCATTGTGGAAATATAATCGAGGGTTTTTCAAATCCTGACATTTCAGCATGAAATCATCGAGCGTTTCCCCGAAATAACAAACCTCCGGATCATCAATGGAAGATATGCCCCAACTCCATACAGCAGTTGGTTCTTTTGTTGTGGTCTCAAAGTCTGCTGTATAGTATTTACTCATGGTTTAATCTTCCTCTGATTCTCCGAATTTGTATTTATTTCGGGGTGCAGTTTTGACACCTCTGTTATAGTGCCCCTTAAAACGTTCTGGATCCAACTCCGGATATCCTGCAATTCTGTGCATACTGTTCAGCACGTTTTGCACAGCAGCACTCACAGGAATTTGCTGTGTGTATACTGCATCATAAATATACTCAGGTCGCAGCTCGTCAACTCCGTTATAGTATGCTTTCAGGCATTTTCCCACGCCAATACGCTCCATAGTATCTTTCAGCAATGCAACCTGAGCTGCTGAGCATATACCACTCCAGCAGGCAATGCAGGCTTGCAAATATCTCTGCTCGTCTGCCTGACCTCCACCAAGCATTTGGCGCTCCATGTATCTGGAAAAATTTTCCCATGAACTTTGTGATCTGGCATCAAGCCGGATTTGCAATGGCTGCATTGCCTGCATTCCTGCCATTCTGCGAACATTCGTGTAAAGCTTTCCGCCAATCATAACAGGTGCAGCGCTCAGGCGCTGGGCTTCTTTTTTGCGTCTGCGATTCTCGATTGCAACTGCCTTTTTGACCTGCTGCAATTGCCATTTGGTAGTCGTGACACCTTGCTTACCTGTTACAACCTGCTCTGCACCTTTTTCCGTAAATGCAGAAAGTGCTTTGATCACTCTGTTATATTCCTGTCGGTTCGTAATATCCTGCTTCAATGCTTTAGCGCTTACCCTTTCCGGCAGCACATCAGCTAAAGCAGGATTTTTCTTTGTAAGTCTGGTAAGCTTTGCATTAAAGTTTTTGACCTTCCGAGCTAATTGCTCAGTGTCACGATCCCGCCAGCGAATTTTGCTTGATTTAGGCATTCAAGCTCCCTCCCGTCATCGAGTACGACACGAAAACCCCTGCTTTCGGTCTTTGCATACAGTGTGAGGTCTGCTACACATCTGACGTCAATTTCCATTTTGAATCGATTTGACAGTGAGATGTTCAGCAGATTTCTTGACATTTCCAGCCGTTCCGTAAATTTCCCCAACAGAAAAGCACTGGAAAAATAATATGTGATTCCGTCCACATTCACGTGATACGGACTTTCTTTGAGGTCATAAGCAACTACGGACTTTCGTCCCATTTATAGCACTCCTTTCAATAAATCCCCTGCACCCTGATACAGATGCAGGGGAAATATTTGTCTTACTTCATCGGCAGAATGTCAAGTGTCAGCATCTTTCTTTCGCCCTTTGTTACCTGCTTGATTTTCAGCGGAATGGGCGCAGTCCAGGTTGACGGCTCACCGTAGACCTGGAAAAGCTTCTTGATTGCAGAGTAGACACCGATAGATACACAAGCGTATCCCACACCGTGATCATCAATGATAACAATTCTGGGGCAACGATCCTTGATACCAGTGGGCTTGCCCTCTGCATCCTTCTTTTCGCAGGTGACAACCTCAACAAAGATATGCTTTGCCCGGATCGCTTCATTGATGCAGTCACCAAGGCGCTTTGCAGGGTTATTCATCGCATTAAAGAGGATCGCTCTGTCAGTATCGTCCTTCGGCTGCATGGAACAGTAAGAGGTCTGACGACTTGTCAAGTCCACGATATAATCCACACCATCAACAGTCTCTGCGACAGTTGCCGGAACAGCAGCCGGTGCAGCGCCGGACAGCGCCGGGTTGAATTCGTTTACTACTTCACCATTGTGGGCAACCTCTACCATAGAAGTGCCATTTGTCATTACAGTATTTTCCATTTGTCTTTACCTCAACTTTCTTTGATTTGAATTGATTTAAATTTATTTGATATCAGCCGTGGTTATAGTCGGGACTGTACGACTTGTTTTCCAGATCGCTTACACTCTGGATTGTTTCAGGGGTGTTCACATCTGCGTAATCAAACGAGGTTCTCCCGATCTCAGCATAATCCGAACCGTACCACCACAACAGGAACTGCGTGGGGGAAACCTTCATGCAAACAAAGTGTGTAATGCCTGCGCCGTTTTCATCTACCCACATCACGATCCTGTCAAGGCTGCATTCCTGCATCGCAAAGTTGACAACTGTTAAGCCCTGTTTGTCAATGTAGGATTTCAGCACGGAAAAAGCTGTGTAAAACGTATTAGCCATTATTTTCACCTTCTTTCTATTATGTTGGATTCCGGCTTGTGATACCGTCTATCTCTTTGGGATGGGGCTGCTTTGGAGTGCAACCCCTCAGAAACTCACTTTGCAATATATTGCGTTTCTTTTTGATAATATGGTTTATCATCCTCAATATCAGGTATTTCTGTGACTGTAACAATGTAGTATATTCCAGAAGTTTGCAGATCTTTAGCGTGCTTATGTGCGATCTCAATACCTTCTTTACCAAAATAGCTTTGAATAGACAACATCTTATTATCTGCAATTCTTCTTGCCCTTACAATTGATCGCATTTTTCATTTCCTCCTTAAATTCTCTATTCCGACTGTTGGAATTATCATAACTGCACACACGGCAGAGAACACAAGCCACATCACGCTAAATCCTCCCCTGTGAAATTGTAGTAGCAAGCTGGATACCTGTCTGTGTACAGCTCCAGGTCAATGCAAGATGCATGGAAGGTCTCAGCGTATGCAACATACTTATGATAGAGCTGCTCCAACAGGATCTGTTTTGCTTCTTCCTCAGAATCTGCCTTGATCAACACATGGTCTCCGTCATCATCAAAGAAAACTGTTTTTCCGTTTTCGTCCACCTTGATAAAATCGTAAATGTTCATTTTCGTTTCCTCCTGATTTTGATTTTGTGGTTGCTTGCCCTTTAGGGCTGGGATGGGGCTGCTCAGAGTGCAGACCCCTCAGAAACTCATTTGCTTGTATCTCCGATCATGTAAATGCACAGTCTGTTATTTTCATTTCTCAGTGTGCAGACCTGTCTTTCCAGGAATTTTTCAGGAATTTCATAGTCCTTAAAATATCCGATGTGGAATGGCTTACTATTTCTTTTGTTGTCAGGATCTTTCATCATAACAAGCAGATCAACCTCACCAACAAAACGACTTGTAATATCAATAACTTTCAGCATTTTCTTTTCCTCCAAACGTGGTTTTTGCGTACCTCTCCCGGGTACATTCTTATTATATCACATCTGGTGCAATTTGTCAAGGGTTTTTTGCAAAAAATTTCAAAAAATTTTTGTACCTTTTGCACTCTGTATTATTTGAAAATATTACAACAGAAAGTATTGACATTTTATGCAAACTGTATTATAATTAAAGTATAAAGCAATCACGAAATACAAGGAGGATTAAAACCATGCCAATGACAGCAGATGAATTCAATGCAGCGGTAACAGATATCCTTGGAAACGTTTCAGATGTTGGACACGTTTCACAGAAACTGGACGAGCTGCGAACTGCATTTGGCGAAGCCCTGACCGATGCAGAAACCAGGGCAAAAACCATTGAAACCCTGGAAGGCGAAAAGAAGTCGCTCCAGGAAGCAAACATGAACCTTTTTCTGAAAATCGGCACACCCCAGAAGGAGACCGAAACAGAAAAGAAGGATGAAACCCCAGCAGAAGCAGACTTTGAAAGTCTGTTTGATGAAAACGGCAATCTAAAGAAGGAGTGATCTTATGGGACAGAAAACAATGGAATCTGCACTGAATATGATTCGTGCAGAAGCATCTCAGAACTATCAGAACCGTGTTCCCGTGGCAACACGTGATAACCTTGCACAGGTCGGCGCTGCGATCCTCAGCTACACAGCAGTAACGAATGAATTTCTTGTAACTGCGATCAATCGCATTGGTCTGGTATGGGTCAGAAACAAAGAGCTGCGGAATCCCCTGGCAATCCTGAAACAGGGTAATGTTGCACTTGGTACAGATATTGAGGAGCTTGCTGTAAATCCTGCAAAGGCAAAGACGTATAATCCCACGTCCACAAGCCTGCTCACCCAGACCCCTCCGGACGTTAAGACACTGTATCACAGAATGAACCGCCAGGACGTTTACCCCATCAGCATCAGCAGGCAGCGCATGAAAGGTGCATTTGTTTCCTGGGATGCTCTCGAATCCCTATTTGATGCAATTATGCAGGCAATGTATAACGGAAACTATGTCGATGAATTTGTGCTGACAAAGAACCTGCTCGGTCAGGCTATCACAGACGGCGCTTGCCTGACGGAAACCATCACGCTCCCGGCAGATGAAGCAACAGGCAAGGCTTTTGCAAAGAAGGCAAGAGAATACTTTACCAACTTCCAGATGCCTTCCAGCAACTATAACAGATATGCAGCAATGACAGGTGCAACAGGCGATCCGTATATCACAAGATCCGATGCAGATGATATCCGTTTTGTGCTGCGATCCGATGTGGATGCTGTCATGGACGTGGATGTGCTTGCTGCTGCATTTAACATGGATCGTGCAAAGCTGCTCGGACGTATGCTCGTGGTCGATAACTTCGGCAGCAATACCAATGTAGTTGGTATGATGTTTGATAGATCATTCCCACAGATCTGGGACAACCTCATGGAAGTCACTGAATTCCAGAATGGCGAAAATCTGACCTGGAATTATTATCTCCATGTATGGCAGACCTGGAGCGTTTCCCCGCTGGCAAATGCAGTTGCATTTGTTACTGCATAATGGCTTTAACGTTTACGCCACAATCAAAAATATACCTCCTAAACGTGCCTATGAGCGCCGACCAGAAAAATCAGATTGATTTTACATCTGCCGGCGCTCAAAGCGCATATTTTGCTGGTAGGGTGATTGCAGCGTATACAGACTTTACCTACCAGCGAAAAGATAATATTGTCCGTGTTCCGGTCGAGGCGGATGCAATTTGGAATTGCAACTATGTGATGTACCAAAACAGTAATTTCACCGGGAAATGGTTTTACGCATTTGTCACGGAAATTGAATACCGAAACGACGGCTGCACCTGGCTGCACCTGAAAACGGATGTTTTCCAGACCTGGCTTTTTGATTTTCAATTCAAAAATAGTTTTATTGTACGTGAGCACGTAACGGATGATGAAATTGGAAAGCATACCATTCCGGAAAATATCCCGATTGGCACACCGAAAATTGAAAATTACACTACCTTACAATCAGGGTATGAAGCAAGAACATGGGGTGAAATCCAAAACAATTATTGGTGCTGCATCATCACAAGTGAACTTCCTGCACAGCTCCAGACAGCACAAACAATGCTTATGGCGTCAGGTGTTCCAACCTGTGATTATTTCCTGGGGTGTGATGTTGTCAATCTGCAATCTATTGTTGACCTTTTCAATAGCGAGGGTCTGGGTGGGGCGATTTCTGGTATTATTCCAGTACCGAAAAATCAGGTAATTTACTATGCAATTGATGCAAACTGCGGTTTACTATCTCTTGATTTAGTAGGTCAGATTGTCCCCACCTATGTGGATATCACACCTAATCAGGTATCGATTGATGGATATGCACCCAAAAATAAAAAGTGCTTTTGCTATCCGTACCATTACGCACTTGTTTCAAATCATGCCGGGCAGCAGGTAACGCTAAAATATGAGTGCATGGGACAGTTTACCATGCGATCCGAATATATTTTATCCGGTTCGCCTGCATACTATGCATACCCTGACGGATACAATGCAGATGTTGCTGAGGATTTAGCCGTATCCTTTAACAACTTTCCGCAAATTGCGTGGAATTACGACACATACAAAAATTGGCTTGCACTTAACGGAAACACCCTTGCAACCTCTTTGATTTCTCAGGTCGGAGGTGCTGCAATCAGTGCCGGGACTGGAAATGTGATGGGCGTTTTGGGCACTTCCTTAAATATTGGGTCTGAAATTGGGCAGATGGTCGATAAAATGGCAGAACCAAAACAAACTCGTGGAGCTGTATCAGGTTCGGCGAACATGAGCTGCAATTCCGCTTGTATTACAGTTTATGAGATGGTATGCCGAAATGAGTATATCAAGATTGTAGACGAATATTTTTCAAGGTACGGCTATCGGGTCAACACGGTAAAGCAGCCTGCTATGCGTACTCGTCCAAATTGGAATTATCTGGAAACTCGTGATGTGATGATTGAAGCAAATTGCCCTGTGGATGATAGTGTTGAGCTGGAGGGTATTTTTAATGCAGGCGTGACAATCTGGCATAATCCGTCAACGTATGGCGATTACTCTCAGAATAACCAATAAAGAGGTGATATAAATGCAAATGCCTGTTTCTAAAATCCATAATCCCATGAAACCAAAACAGGAGCGTGAAGGGTTCGGCTCTGCCGTCTGGATGAATGACGCCACATACCTTGACTATTACCAGCGCTTGAAATCCCTTGCACTCACTATGTTTGAATGGGAAGGACTGCCAGAATCAATGGACGCTCGATTCCTGGAGCTGGCACTTTACGAGAAGGGTAAAGCGGTTTTCTGTGAAGATTCCGTGCTCGGCTGGCTCTCTGTCAAGTGCAATCCTTCCGACAATCTGAATATCTACGGATACGCAACAAAGTATGAAGCGTATGCTTTTGGGTATAATGAGCTTTTTGCTGCTGACGATGTTGTTTTTGTCATGAACAACTTGCTGAAAATCCCAACTGACTATACGATCCGACTTTTTGCATATCGTTTATACAACATTCAGCGGACAATTGACATCAATGTAAATGGACAGAAAACACCCATTATTGTACGTACACCGGAGAAAACACGCCTGACCATGCAGAATTTGTATATGCAGTATGATGGCAATATCCCTTTTATCTTTGGTGACAAAGATTTGGATATCAATGCTTTGGAGGTTCTGACCACAAATGCACCCTATGTTGGGGACGTGCTGACACAGCTTAAAAAAGATGTATGGTCTGAAGCTCTTACCTTCCTGGGCGTCAACAATGTAGCAGCAGAAAAGGGTGAAAGATTGATCAGGGACGAGGTAAACGCCAACAATCAGATGGTGCAGCTCAGCGCTCAGGTCATGTTACAGACACGGCAGCAGGCAGCTGAGGAGCTTGCAAAGCGCCTTGGTTCGTCTGTTTCTGTTCGGCTCAGGAGCTTTACAGAGTTACCGCTTGCACCCAATTTTGAGGATACTCCGTCAGTCCCTGAAACATCCGGAGGTGTTGAGAATGGCTAAATACACAGTAGAGCTTGGAAGGCTCATTGAAACAGGGTTTGATTTGGGGCTGAATCAATATCCAATCTTTGATGAAAATTACCGCAGACCCCTGAATAACAAAATTCTCCGGCACTATTGGTTTCGAGAGATCGGGTTTGAAACTGCGGAGCTTTTCAAGCGATACTTAAACCAGACTTTAGCGGAGATCATGCCATATTATAACCAGCTTTATAACTCCGAATTGATTGAATTCAATCCACTTTACAATGTAGATAAATACGAGGACAGCAACAGGAAATTTGACGGAAAAACAGACACCGTCACCCATGCAGAGGATACCGGAAAGGGAAAGGTTACAGCAGATAATACAAACGTATTTTCTGATACTCCCCAGGGACAATTGACCATTGGAAATATAAAGGGTAATGTGTATGCAACAACTGCATCCATTGACGATGATTTGACGCAATCTGAAACATCAGGCACGGCAGATAGTACCGGACAGGTGACGGCTGATGATCTGACCCACTATGCAGCGCACGTCTACGGCAAAGAAGCGGGGGTGTCATATAGCAAGATGCTCCAGGAATTCCGGGAAACGTTTCTTAATATTGATATGATGATCATTGACGATTTGAAAGATTTGTTTATGCAAATCTATTGACGGATAGGCGTTTTCGTGGTATAATATAAGTGTAAGATTTCGTGCAATCCAACATAAGGAGTTGATTTTATGAACCGTTTTCCTTTCCCTCCGTATAGATCTGGGATTCCCCATTGGACTGAAAGAGTGGTGACCTACTGCGCAAAGGTTCTGCCTATCGTCTTTGATAACTCCCTGTCGTATTATGAGTTTCTGGGGCACCTCCAGGTGAAGCTTAACGAGGTGATCAAGGCGCTGAATTCTCAGAATCTTGTTTTCGTAGAGTTCACGCACATGATCGAGCTGGAACTCCAGAACTTTGAGAAGTACATGGAGGAGCGCCAGGATAATTTCGAGCAGCAGATGCAAGAGGAATGGCAGGAATTCAAAACTGAAATGACAACTGCCTGGAATGAGTTCAAAACTGCTATGGAAACAGCATGGCAGGAATACAAGGATGAAATGGATCAGGCTTGGGCAGATTTCCAGGCTGATATGCTCCAGCGTTTCCAGACCTTCCAGGACACCATCACAGCACAGCAGACGGCTTTTGAACAGCGTATGCAGGCAGTTCAACAGCAGTTTGAAGATGATATGGAAAACCGGGCTGACACGTTCGAGCAGACCATTACCGACCAGCAGAACGCTTTTGAACAGAACGTTGAAACAGAGTTGGAAGAGTGGAAGGATATTGCCATTCGTGCAATCCTCGATACGATCCGGCTCGAATTGCCTGACCTGATTTCTGATGTGATCGGCAGTGATTTTCTTGCACCGATCATCACACGGCAGGGATTCTTGAAAATGATTTCTGCATCAAATGAGACAGCAACAGGGAATCTTGACCTGACCAACGAACCCATTTCTGTTTATAAGAATGGGCAGAGAGTTTCCGGAATTTCAACACTTGCTGACCTTGCATCTATTCAGATTGAACCGGGTACAGCAATTGTATTTACCAGAATAGACCTGTTTTCTGAGATCAGCACAGGACGTTTCCAGTATCGTGCATCTGATTTTCCAGCATCCGGTTACACTCTTTCCGTGGGTGTATATGTGACTGATGCATCTATTACCACAGTCTTTGAAGATAGCAAGTATTCTGAAAATACACACATTGCACTTGACAATGGTGCAGATGGTTTTGTTAATGTTACCTTGGGACGGACTGCTTGGCAGGATGTGACTGCTACAATTCAGTATATTACTATAGTATTCCAGGCAG
>Ga0233379_1000082_pt1 | contig 13063 bp, 13 predicted proteins | sample ElkDunMinimDraft_8_FD_180679 | JGI IMG/M metagenome (GOLD analysis project Ga0233379, IMG submission 180679) | Fecal eukaryotic communites from dung pellets of Tule Elk in California, USA - Elk Dung F1 | ecosystem: Host-associated > Mammals > Digestive system > Large intestine > Fecal | place...
GCGAGGTATACCCTCTTGCGCGTGGGAGGTCTTTCGTGTGTTTTCACCCTCCCCGCGCCCTCCTGTAGTCAACTCCACGGCGACAAGTGGAGAGACAATAAATTACTTTGGAGTCAACTCCAGAAAGGAATGGTAAGTATGGCATTTAATGAACAGGTTGACGTTTTCCTGAAAGCCGCTGGTGAGCAGGCTAAAGGTATTAGCCCCATCAGTCAGGAAGTATTTGACGGCGTAGTTCAGGAAGCCGGCAACGCAACTCTCGGTGAGAAAGAGCAGTTTCTCGGTGCACTCTCCGGCAGAATCATCGACACAATGTATACAGACAGCTCGTGGACTGATAAGTATGGAGACATTTTCTTTCAGAATTCTGAGCAGTTCGGTGCAATTGTGCAGATTATCAACACGGAGATGCCGGAAGTCCGTCAGAACCGCGCATGGGACCAGATTACAAGTGGAGAGACTACAATCGGCTCTAACACTGTATACCTCCCTGTAGTCAAGGAACAGCTTGTAGGAGGAACAAGCTCGTGGGCTGTACCTTATGCAATTAGCGGGGTTCAGATGGACAGTGCATTCCGCAATGCGTCCGGACTTTCCAGATTTATCAGCTATGTCCAGATGAGTGCTGAGAACGCTGTAAAGTATCACCTTGCACGCATGAGCGCCGCTAATCGTAACAACTACATCATGGAGAAACTTGCTAAGGGTAATACTGCCACTAACATCAATGTTGTCAGCCTTACAGCTGAATACAACACCATGACCGGCAAGTCTCTCACAAAACAGCAGTTCATCAACAATCAGGACGGCTGTCTGCGTATGGTTAATCGCATCTTCAAGAAGTACAAGGCTCTCCTCACGGACATGACTACCCTGTTTACTCTGGATTCGACTACAACGGGTAAGTTCATTCCTGACGACAGATTCACGTTCAGCCTTATCGGTGACTTCAACGCACTTCTGGAATCCGAACTGTATTCAACTACATACCATGACGACTTCGTCAAGGCTAAGGGATTCCGTGAAGTACCGTCTTGGCAGGGTCTTAGAAGTGCGAGCACAACTCTCACATTTGAAGACCTGACAACCATCAACGCTGCTCGTGAGGATAGTGTAATTGACACTGAGGGAGTAGACGTTAATGAGAGTGGTATTCTCGGTCTTATGTGCGACAAGTGGGCAATCATGCACACGGTAGTTCGTCATCGTATGGGCGTACAGCGTGACGACATTAAGGATATCACACTGTATGAGCATCAGTTCACTGACCGCTATGTGAACAACCTCATGCTCAACGGTCTTGTTATTACGCTTTAAGAAATAGCCCCCGTAACAGGGGGCTTTCTTTGGAGGTGACTACACATGGCAACTTTTGCTAATCCGTACCGCGAATGCAAGAATAAGTACAAGATTAAAGTTGACGATTCTATGTATGCGCGATACATCGAGGACGTTACATCCACAATGTTTGATTGGGATGAACGTATCTTTAGACCTGAACTATTTGACAGAATGATTCGCGATAGCGGAATGGCTGCTCTTATCAAAACCGATGTAGCTGACTACACACCTGTATGGTTCACACCTGTTGACCTCGGTAATGGTTGGTATCCTGACGGATGGTTCAAAGACGCAAAATGCTTTGACTTTATGGGCAAGGAATACACATTCAATGATTGGCTGACTAATCCGGACATTCTGGTATTCTTCAACAACTTCATGAGAGCGCCTGACTTGTTTGTTGATAAGTATGCAACGTTCCTGTCAGATGTTGACTTTTCAATCCTGAATAACGTACACTTCTCCCGTCAGCACCCAATCCCTATTGCACGGGATAAACAGACGCTTGAAAGAATCAAGCAGGCTAGCAAGCTCATTTCAGAAGGTCAGTTTGACGCTGTATTGATGGAAACCAATCTCAAAGATATTCTGGACGGCAAAGAGATGGACGTTCTTAATATTACAGATGTTGAGAAGTCCCAGTACATCCAGTATCTTTCTCACCTGCATGATAGCCTTATTTCTAGGCTGTTCTTCATGCTCGGACTAGGTACAACAGACAATGGTAAACAAGCCCAGATTTCGGTTGACGAGCTTAACAAAAACGATGACGCATCCATCACACAAGCCATTGCATGGTACAATGAGCGTAAGAAAGCAGTGGATGCCGCAAAGGAGAAAGGTCACGATTTATCGTTCGATTTCTCACCGCTTTGGAAAGCTCGTATTGAATCTATTATCAATCCTCCGGAGGTAGAGTCAACTACAGACGAAGAGCCTGCCGAGGAAGAAAAGGAGGTAGAGGAAGATGGCAATTCAGATTCAGGAGATTCTGACTCTTGAGTTCTTCAATGAGTTTTCAACTCTTTTCACGCAAGCGGGAAGAGAGGATATTCATGATTATATCATGGAGAACTACATTACAATGACTCAATTCGCTCAAATGACTTATGAGGGGTTACTTGCTCTCGATTATTTAGAGGATTTGTCTTCGTCTCATAGGGCAAGAATTGCATTTACTTCGATTGGCGATGCATTCCCCAAAATCTTTGACGCTCTTGTAGCTGACTACAACCCTCTGGAGAACTTCTTCACAGACCGAGAAATGACAGACAACCTCGATTCAGATTCAACAAGAACCGGAGGGTACACTGATACTCCTACAGGTCAAAAAACAAGGTCTTTTACAGACCAAGGAAATATTGGACAGGGAACAACTTTTGAATCCTATGGAGATAACGACTTCAAGAACATCAGCAAAACAATTACATCAGGAACTATAAATGATGGTTTTCAGAATTATCAGGAGCAGAGAACGTTTAACTCTCTCAAAGACGAGGGTAATGCTGACCGTGAAGTTGAAGAACACAAGCACGGCAATTCAGGCATTTTCTCGAAACAGGATTTGACAAAAAGAGAAATCTCCCTCCGTCTTTCCTATCGTCTTAGACCTCTGCTAGTCCGCATGATAGTTGACGTTTTCAACAAGGGGGTATGGGCAGATGAGGATTGAGTTCTACAATGTTAATGATGATAACAGAGTAGTTTCCAAAAATCTTGGAAGTATCATCCATGCTATAGATAATGCGCAAATCTATAACAGCACCTCAATCATGTCTCCGGATTTTCTTGTAGATTATGCTCCGTATGTAGTCAACTCTAACTATGTGCACGTTCCTCTCTGGAATCGGTACTACTATATCACGGACGTGACCGCAAGCCCCGGAGGTCGTGCTGTTATGCATTGTCGTGAGGATGTTCTTATGAGTAATGAATCAGCGATTCGAGCTCTCGATGCATACGTCACAAGAGGTCAGCAGAATCATAGGGACGGTAATCTTGTAGATTCAAAGCTACCTGTCAAGGTAATTCGAGACTGTAACACTATTAAGTTTCCTAGCTCACCGTTTTCAGAACAAGGTAACTTTGCCTTTGTCCTGACAGTGGTTGGCGGTAAACGTTGATTGGAGGTGACTACACATGATTAGATCAGATTTTTATACTACTGACCAAACAACAACATCTGGGTTTCAACTTACAGGTCTTATTAACACAATCAAAGCTAATTATAATGAGGAATTTGGAAATCCTTACATGATGGGTTATATACCATTTGATGTTTTTCCGGATTTATATAAACCGCATTCCGTTGAATGGATTTCAGAAAGCAAAACAATTATAGCTAAAAGTTTAATGATTCCTCAAAATGTTGGATGGGGATATGCTGCAAATTTGAACACTACATATCAATCAGGATATTTTGATTTGTATGAATATAGTAATCAATGGAACAGAATAGCTGATAATTCAGACCCTCAATTACGATTTATAAATGCAGGAGAAATTGCAAAGCTCAATACGACAGGCGTTATAAATTTTTATAACACGGTAATTAAACATGATTTGAGTAATGACACTTATGTTTTAGATACAAATAATAGACAGCATACAAATATATATGTGAAACAATTTATGGATTTTTTAAATGGTGATATTACATTGCCATTTCTAATTAACGGAAATACTGTAGATATTGAATGTATAACAGATGATGATGGAATTATTATTTATAATGATGGTACTAATGATTATTATATTGTAATAACATATTTTGCATGTTCTCAAGACACTGGTAATGTTCAAAACTCTTATAGAAATTTATTTACACCTTATTTTAAATATACAGCATCTAAAAATGATGATGAAAATACAATTTTATTCATGCCACATACCTTTGGTATCGGCGGTGCTGATTGGACATATAGAGTAAATTCAAATGGAACTTTTGATGGTCATGGGGCAGTATTTCTATCAAATTATCTTTTTGGAAATGTTCATGATGGTTCTTATAATGTAGACGGAATGACAAATAACGAATGGAGAAGATTTGGAAATACGTTTATTGTTTACGGTTCTGCTAGATATTGGGTTTATTGTAGTTATACAATTGAGGATTTGAGGACAATTCTAACACTTGTAAATAAATACAAAAATACAGTACAAGCAGATTCTTATTTAAATGGCTATGATACTACTGTATCAGTTGCTATTTTTGATGACAATAATGTACCTAAAAGAATTCGTTTAGTTGATACTTACCAAAATCTAATTAGTAAATTACAGCCATGGCAGATGGTTAGCATTGATATTACTGCTAATGAATTTGACCCGAAAGACATACCTCCATATCAGCCTACTCCCGGAGATGATGACAACAACACAGAATCCGGCGACAAAGTTCCAAACCAGTTCGGCAGAACCGTTGGAGTCACCTCCAATTTTATCACCAACTATCTAATGACAGAGGGTCAGATTTCAAAGCTTGGAGAAGTTCTGTGGACTTCATGGGCAGACGATACTGTTACTATGGATATGGTTAATAACTTCTATGGTAAGTTCCACGATGCTACTGGTTCTTGGAATGTTTCTGACGCACTGCAATTTATTGTATCTTGCAGACTGTTCCCTTGTTCTCTTGCAACTCTAGTTGATACTACACAAGTTACAAGTATTCCAATAGGGACTGGTGCATTTGCTTTACAGTGCGGTACTTCTTCTGAACCTAATTTCTTTATTGCAAATGAAGCAACTGCTATTCTCAATTGTGGAGACATATACATTCCTAGGGAATATAATGACTACCGAGATTTTGAGAACACAAAGATAACTGCATATCTACCGTTCTGCGGAAGTGTGGAGTTGAATCCACAAGATGTTGTTGGAAAGTGGTTAGGATGCACTTATGCAATTGACTTGTTTGACGGTTCTTGCAAAGCTTTCATTTACACTCTTTCAGGCAATGATGTTGGATATGAGGGAGCATATTACAACGTTGCAATTAAACAAGGTCAGTGCGGTTTCTTAATTCCTATGTCTGCTACACAAGCGGGGCAGGTTGCAAGCCGTCAGAAAGTTGATGGATATACAGACGGTGCATTGCTGTATCAAGCCGCGGCAGGTCTTATGGAATCTGCAATGGCACTCGGCGGATATTCAGATGCAAACCCTGTATCTGGATTTAATAGATTCGTTACAGCAGGTACTGCAAGCACAACACTAGCTGCTCAAAGATTAGGAAGAGCTGGAATTTCTGCTCCATCTACATCGGGAGGTTCTGGCTTTACAGATTTCCATCAACCTGCCAGTGCATACGTTCAAATCCGTAGGTCTTATTATCAAGAACCATTACAGTATGAACACGCAACAGGATTTCCTACTAATGCTCAGAGATATGACAATCTTTCACAGTTTACTGGATTTGTTATCTGTCACAACGTTGACCTCTCAGGTTTCACCTGTCACGAGGATGAACGTTCTGAAATCAAAGCACTTCTTGAAAGTGGCGTATATCTATAAAAAATTCCCCCTCTGGAGTTGACTCCAAAGGGGGTTTTCTTTATACCTCAAAGTAGGTGATAATGCACACAGTTACTTTACCTTTTACGAACCAACTAATGTCAAGAATCTGAATTCCATTTGTAGCGTTCAGGAATTCTTCAACTTCTCTCGTAACGTCAATTGTCATCACGTCAGAAAATACTTTTACTTTCATATTACTCCTCCATCAAATGAATAAGTCGGTCGAGCGCATTCTTGCATCTTGTCAGTTGATGCATCTCATACAGGTTATACCCGTTCTGTTCAACGCGCTTTGCAATCAGTTCCATATCTTGAATGATGAGTTTAATCTTCTCACCAAGTTCAACATTGTCTCTGCGTGTAACGTATTCCAGACAAAAACCTGAACTGGGGAATTCTTCCAATATCCACTCTGCGTGGTATTGCGCTTGTTCATCACAGTATTCCCACGTTTCGTCTACCACATGGAACTTGTAATCCAGTGTGTCCCCATTGTCAACGTTTTTGTAGTGAGCGATGTAAAACTCTGCGAACATGTGTAGTCACCTCCAATTATTCAATGCGTTTCTTCAAGCCCTCATATAAGAACTTGTTAAACAGTTCTCCGGTTTCGTTATCAGAGAACGTAATTCTCTTGTTACTAATCATTGCCATTATGCGCTTGCTAAGTTTGTCATACCCGAAATAGATTTCGTTAGGCTCAACCGGTTGCGTAATTTTAAAGAGAATGTCTCCATCAAGCGCGGCGTTTCTTAAAGCAGGATGAACTTCTACATAAATACCTGATTTGGTATTGATGAAAGATGCCTCCAAATACAAGTCGTCATGGTATGAGAAGTAGATACCTCTTGTTATCTGTTCCCTATCTTCCAACATATTCGTAAGGGGATACATTTTCATATTCCATGAACCATTACCAGTGATAGCGTTCAGTTCAGGGTTAGCAAATCCATAATGGGCTTTATTGAAAATGCGTCTTTTTTCAGGGAGTCTGTTCTCCATAAAGTGTACAAAGATGGGCATTCCCTCGCTTGTGTATGCAATCTTGTGTTCACCTTTCTTCATCTTACGAACTACGTTGTGAATAGTAAGCTGTCTGTACCAGATGTTATTTATGTCAAGATTGTTTCCGAGAACAATAATCTTGTCGCTCATTCTGTCACGAACAATTGTCTTATGAAGATGCACAAAGTGTACAAATTCTTCCGGTCTGTTTGTCTCATTGAAACATTCGTCAAGAATAATCCAGTCTCCCAGAGGTGCTTCATAAAAAGAACACAGTGAATAGCATTCATTAGCGGCTAGTGCTACACAGAACGACTTATTCGACCGAACTGTTTTGTTTGTTTTGGGGTCTGTTGTTGCATAGTAGAAGTTTCTGGAATAATACTTGACTGTCTCAAATTCTCCATTGGTCAATCTGCGGATGTACTGACCTTGATTGTAGCTGACTACACGGTCAAAAAGCGTTTCATAATAGGACGCTTTATCAATCTCATGACGAATCAGCTGAATCATCGTGCCATACAGTGCATTCATTACCATACCAATCAGGAGAATGTTTGTCGTCTTACCTACAGAACGCTCGGAGGTCAGGATGTACCATTTGAGCGCATTATTCCCCAATGGGATAATTGTCGTTATGTCATACTCTGGAGGTACTCCCAACTTTTTGTACTCCTTAGCAATCAAATCCCAATCATAGTCAATGCCGAGATTCTCGTCATTGTCTATATATTTAATTTTCTTAACTCTCTCCATACATTGTATATCCTCCAATCTGTCCCGTTTTGTGCGTATCTTTGAGCTATGTCTGCAAGGGACAAATGCAGACGTTTTACATTTAGGTTGAATTCAACAGGAACGAGCACGAGTGCTGACCTGCATCTAATGAATTCAGTGTTTCCGTTGTAATCTGTGTAGTTGACTTCAATATCATCATCGACATACTTGCTAGCAAGCTTGAATGTGTTTTCTTTATCAATACACATTCCGTCATTGAAGAAATCGAATATGTCAACGTTTTCTCCTGAAAGTCTGTTGTTTATGTCGTTCTGCAAAACCATTGTGGATTTCCCATAATAGGGGGATTTTTCATCTTTTACGGTTCTGCATCCTGTTACAACTACCTTGATTTCAGGCTTGCCATTTTTCAGGTATTCGTACATATATCGCTTTGCGCCTAATCCCTTAAATCTTAGGAAAGTCTTAGTGAAGTCCCACGTTCCTATTGACTGCATGTGAACTTCTCCCCTGAATAGAGTATTGTTCAACTTTCTCATTTGCATGTTTTTAAGGTTCAGGTATTCTTCAAGCTTTCTGGATTCTTCATAGCCTGTTATATAGTAAACGCTGTCTGTATCATATTGAACTACTACTTTAGGGAATTTGACTATAACATCAATCAGCATTTCTCTTGCATATGACGTTATCCAAAATCCCCAATAGGGGGATAAAAATAAGCTCTTGCAACATTCTTCATATGGGGTTGTTATTTTATTTCCTCTTTCATCCTCCTCCACTTCTATTTCTCCATCTTCTGCGTCGAATATCCATTCTTCCCTGAATAGAGCTGTACACATCATTCCGAATATACTGTTTACAAATGCTTTTGCGTCGCGGTATTCTTGTGTATCTGAATATTCTGCTTTAAGGGACTCTTTAACAAGATATTGACGCATACATACTTTTATGATATGTTGCGGGAGTTTCTTGTATCCCTCTGGGAATACCCAACACTTTTGAACATACGCATGTTTCCATTTGTACGCTTTCTTCAATGAACGGTATTCAACGTCATTTATTATTAGCTGTAAAGATTCTGCATATTGTATGCGGTTATTGTCCAATACGGTTCTTTCGTGGTTTATCAGTTCATCACTGTTTAAAGCTTTATGCGCACTCATTAGTGCGTGACTTGTTTTTGCCTGAAACTTTTTGAACTTGATTATTGCTATGTACGGCTTATTTGTTTTACAGAAATTGTTGTTGGAGGTGACTACAGCCTTTCCCATTGGGTATTGCTTTATAAAGATTTGGTATGGATAGTCTGACGTTATATCAGCACCTCTGACCCCATGACCATCACTTTCTCTGAATACCTTTCTCATGTGCATTATGTTACATCCTGATATTCCTCCCTTAAACAGATACTTTCTAAATAGCTCATAATCTTCTTCTGACGGCATCCATGATGCAATCTTTTCACGTTCTGTTTTGAGACTCCCTGCAAGCTCTCGCTTTATTGCGTCTCTAACAATTCCAGTAGATGTGTAAGGCAATCGTGGATTCTTTCCCCAGAAGTTTGGGAATATGTGACGCTCAGCTAGAATTACAAGTATCTCAACATCTCGGACACAATATCCTATCTCAGTTTCGTCCAAAGGGGTATTTGATAATCGTGTTTTAGAAAAGTCTAAGTCTCCAACAAGCTTTTCAATTCCACAATAGTTCTTCGCAATCTGTGCCAGTGAGTTACCAAACAATCCAATTACTTCACGGAATTGCAATGTGTAGTCAACTTCAATAAGTATTGGGTCACGCTTTTCTTTAGCGAATAACTTTGTTATACCAAAGTCGCACCAATACCGCTTACAGAATTGCCATTCATATCCTAAGTTTGCATCAAGTACAAGTAGTTTATGCTTTGGCTTATTCTGCTTTATTGAGTCAATCAGCATTATAAAGAAGTCTTTCATTGTTTCCAAAGACCTCCCCATTATTGCTACGTCACCAAGCCCAAACTGCCAATGATAACAATATGCAGTATAGTCAACTCCAAAAAGCTCTTTATCAAGTTCGATTCTTGAAGTTTCTATGTCATACCCTGAGCCTATCTTTATATACTTAGTGTGAGTGGACTTATCAGTTATTGTTTCAGACTCCATGACTATTTCATCAATCATGTCTTGAAGAATGTTCTCTGGAGTCAACTCCACATAGAAATACTGCATACCACCTCCCCCTATTCGTTTTCGCCTAAATCAGACTCTTCTCCCGCTTTTTCGAGGGCATGTTGAAGTAGAAACTTCTCGTGCTCTACTTTAGCATCGTTCAGCATTTTCTCTGCAACTGAATAGGAATAGTCTCTTTGCCTGCCTGTTTCAGTAAGCACGTCATGAATTTCCTCTAACGCATTATAAAATGTCTCGTCATAGTTGTCCTCACCGAGCTTTTGAGATTCTGCCAATAGCAGTCTGTTTACTTCCTGATAAATGTCATCGTCAAGATACTTTGCCCTATAGTTCTCATAGGACATTTCCCTTACTGTATCTCTAAAGAGAGGTTGCGAGAGTTCTTTCATTGTCAGTTTCTCGTTGAACCGTCCGCTACTGAAATACTCATTTGCCATTTCCTTGACTGTTCCCATTCTCATTACTTCACGGTGTACATCTTCCAGAATCTCAGACGCACTGCCGGATGAAAATGCCTCCAATGCAACCTTACTACGGTTGATTGTTACCTCACCCTTATTATATTTCAATAGGGGGTCATATCCACCGCCCAAGTTCTGGTACAACAGATTTTTGAGCTTGTGGTATTCGCTTGAATTCGTACCAAAGTAGTTTGATACTGCCTTCATTCTCTTGTTGATGAATTTAATCATCGACTCAATTGTTGCCATGTAGTCACCTCCAGATATGAGAAAAGGGAGCCGTAGCTCCCTCTCTCGTGTAGTTGCTTACACAACTTCAAGCTTGAACGTTCTGTTCTTGCCGATTTCCACCTGCTTAACAACGCACGTCAGCGGCTCTTCCCATGTATCCGGAGTGCCAAAGATGTTGAACAGGCTATAGAGGGCACGAGCAAGACCCATAGAGGTGCTGAATACGCCAGTACCGTCAGGGGTTACGATTACGGTCTTAACCGTGGGCTTGAAGTGGTCAGGGATAGGATTGCCCTCGTCATCCCTCTCCTGAATCTCCGTGAATTCCATGCTTACGTCCTTGATAACAATCTTCTTGTTGATGAAGTCAGAGAGTTTCTTCTCAGGGTTCTCAACCGCATTGTAGAATCTCTTCTTGTCCTCGACGCTTGCTACTACCATAGAAGTGTAGCTCGGATTCTCCTCAGTAATTCTCATGATTTCGTTTGCCATTGTAGTTACCTCCAATAAAAATTTTGTATTTGCAAAGCTCCGTTAGCGGGGCAGTTTGCCATGAATTGCGTAGTGAGCTGCAAGAATAGTGTCCTCGTCAAGCTCGTCGAACAGGTGCTCGAATACATCGAGTGCATCGAATCTGGGGTCTTTGACGTTTAAGATGTGAGCCAGAGTCCCGATTGCTAAGTTGACTAAAAATGCATCGTCAGTGCATCCGAGAACCTCGATGTTCTTCTTCTCCGATTCCGTGAATGCGAACATCCATTGGAACTCTTCATTGTCAAAGTTCTTACCTAGGGTGTCAGAGATTGCCTTGAATCTTCTCATTCGTGTTCTATGATAGTCAAGGGCTTCTTTGAGTTCATCATTCATGTGTAGTTACCTCCAAATCTGCGATAATTGTGCGAATGTCGCACTCCATCTTACTGTAGCCGAATGACCTCTTCATATCTTCAGAGTTGTCTGCAAGATACTCTAAGAGAAGGGCTACTGCCTTAAGGCAATGTATCTCACTCATTTCATCTTTCCTAGCAATTACTCCCATGATTGCATTGTGATAGACTTCATACAGAACATCGTACTTATCCATTGTAGTTACCTCCAACAAAAAAATCTCAAGCTCTAAAATTTCCATAAGGGGGTTGTCGCTGGATTCAACAGCGCAATTCCAAAAACCACCACAGAGTTTGTAGTTGACTCCAGCATATATACATTCCGGGTGTAGAGAATCCCGGTATGCATTCGATAAATTTTTATCGATAAATTTTTATCGATTTGACACGATTTTATTGAACCCAATTGAATTGGGCACAATTGAATTGGATGCAATATAGTTGACTCCAATTTGATTGAACACAAGGTAAATGTCATTTACCATTGGTAAATGTAGTTGACTACATAGGTAAATGTCATTTACTTTTCAGGGCACGGGAATAGCCCCGGGCATTTCTACCCGGGGTATAAATTCCCTATTAGTTTACTTTTCGTCAACCTCTTTCAGATAGTCGGCTGTATCCATTACATACTCCGGTGCATCTGTTTCAAGCGCATCCATGTATGCAAGCAATGCCGTCAGGGCATCCGCTTTAAGTTCTGCAATAGTCTTTTCTTTGCTTGCATCGTCAGAGGATTCGCTGTTATCGTCACTTGTGAGTTTGCCTGTTTTCCATTTGATGAAATCGGAAACTTTGCTTTTCAGCTCCTTATCGCTCATATCCTGAATAACGTCTTCGCCCTTATCTTTGCAAAGAACTACGTCATACACAAGATTGCCGGTGTTATCATCAATTACAAACCCTAAAATAACCGGTTCTGGTTCAAGCATTTCACGCTGTTTTTCCGCTAACTCATGATTTCCGGAGTTTTCAAGGGCTGTAATTGTAGCAAGTGCCGTTTCGTTGCGCTCAATCCATGCATCATGTGCGTCTTTCGTTGGTCGGTAGAAATCACACCCCAAATTGAAATAGAAAGAGTCGATTGAATAACCGTCATTCTTTGCCTTATCTGACATAAGGGGTGTTAAAATAATGAGTTTACCAACATTCATTTTTGACCATTCCCAGCGACTTGAAAATGCCTTGTATACTTGTGTATACTTATATGCAGTGTTGCCACTGTAAACACCTGCAAAGAGTGTGTCAATGGCTTTTGCGAACGGAAGTACTTTCTTTACACCGTGTGCATCGGTTTTAACAGTGCCGTCTGCATTTCTAACAAACAAGTCACGTTCTGCAAAAAACTTGTCTCTTTCGGGATTTGCGTAGATATCATAGAAGTTCTTTGCAAGTGCCCTTGCATCGTTTTCGCCTCTCGCAAGTGTTTCAATAATTGCACTCATTGGGGCGTTGATGGATTCAATGCTTGTAATGGGGGCGGACTTAATAGCGGTTAACATTGTGTTCACGTTCATGATAAAATCCTCACTTTCTAATTTTGTAGTTGATTACAATTTGGGGTTTTGTCTAATCGGTAAATTTATACCGATATCCCAAACTTTAATCAACTAAAGCATATCGTTATTTTGTTGTCAAGGTGCATTGGGTTACTTACTTAGTTGACGTGAGTTTGTCAATCAGGCGTTCTGGTTCATTGGTTGCCCTCGAT
>Ga0233379_1000083_pt1 | contig 12968 bp, 12 predicted proteins | sample ElkDunMinimDraft_8_FD_180679 | JGI IMG/M metagenome (GOLD analysis project Ga0233379, IMG submission 180679) | Fecal eukaryotic communites from dung pellets of Tule Elk in California, USA - Elk Dung F1 | ecosystem: Host-associated > Mammals > Digestive system > Large intestine > Fecal | place...
AGCTTCCCTCTCGTACTACTAGAAGCTGCAAAGGAAAAGCTCCCGGTTATTACAACAGATGTTGGAGGGGTAAAAGAATTAATTCCAAACGACCGTTACGGTTGGATTGTTCCTGTGAAAAATCGAGATAAATTGCAGCAAGCGATTGAGGAAGCCATTATTTTAAAAGAAAAACAAATGCTTCATTTAAAAGGCTCCGCACTATACAATAGAGCTGCAACTTTTTTTACAGTTGAGCGATTCCGGGATAGTGTTTATGATTGCTATAAAAAAATAATGAGTTAATATGTACATAAGCTTATTTTGAACATGATACAAAATAGGCTTATTTTTATAAGTTTTAGCATCTGTTTTGATTGTTTAAAAATAGTGTCGAATTACAGTATAATAAAGAGAAACTTGTACTGACTGATTGTGTAAGGAGATGGAGAATAAAACATGTCTAACGATTTGCTTTTCTTTAGTGACGAGTTGCAAAAATTAGTGAGTCCAAAAGTTCCAGAAGACGTCGTTGCTGTTCAACGCGGCTTATTATTATATAGACAAAATATGGTGTATCGCAAAACAAGTGAGCCCGAGCAAATCAAGGCTACCGTTCAGGATGTTGTACCTTGCCATGTTACTCTTAACCTTTCATTTCCAACGAACAGTAGCTGCACATGTAAGAGCGGAAGCTTCTGCCGTCACCAATTAGCTGTGTTTTTCTCATCATACTCAGCTCTTCATTCCATTAGTGAATGGATTCAGATTTGGAAGGATCAATCAGCGATGGCTAAACACACTCAGACGCTTCTTCAAGTAAAACGAGCAAAAGATATTTTACTAGAGGAAACAAAAGTCGAGAAAACTTATGAATCCTGGAAAACATTCATGGAGAATGCTTTTATTAAACATTTTGGTTATTTTTTAAATCAACCTTCCTATGTTCTTTCAACTAAATGGGATGCCTACTTGCATAGAATTAAATCCAAGACACCGCTAGAAGCAGAATGGCGTTTGCTTTATTTATTTATCGTCTATTTTCAATCCTATATATTTCTTTTACGTACTCTTCAAAAGCCTGATATTAGTCAATCGACTCGATATTTTTTAGAAGAGGAATCAGAAGAGCTGATTGAAAATATGTATTATATGTTAGAGCATTTGAATCGTTCATCTAGACCTTTTGCATTCGATGACTTTTTTAAAGGAATTAAAGATGATTTAGATATTCTTTTGCAAGATAAAGGTGATTCGGCAGTCATTTCAATAAATGCCTATCGCGCCATTTGGTCTGATTTGCTGAAAGAAAAAACGTGGCGTTTGGAGGAACTTGCTTTTCTAGAAAACAAGTTACAGAATGATGATTTGCCTCAAACAGATGACGAGGAATGTAATACAATTCTATTGGCTGCTATTCACTTGGCATTATTATGTGGCAAAAATCAGCAAGTACCTGAGTTATTGCAAAAAATACGACCTCAAGAATTTCCCTTTATATCCTATTGGATTCGCCATTTAGAAGAACAAAAGTCTGGGATTTTCATTGAATATATTGTCAAAAATATTGGACACTATTTCGCATTTTTAAATAATTTTTATCGAAGCAAAGAGTTTGTCAGTTATTTAACACCTTATGTGAAAAACTATTGTATGAAAACACAAAAAATGGATTTATTCGAAAAATATTGTGAGATTTGTTTACCTCACTCCTTTATGAGTTATAGTCGATTTTTATTAGAAACCGAAAAACATAAGAAGTGGGTTGAACTATATTTGTATAACAATTTAGATTATAAGTATATTTCCAATGATGATATAAAAATTGTGCAAAATAGCAACCCAACCTTATTACTTCCCTTGCTAACTCATATTGTAAATGAAAATATTGCAACGAAAAATCGACAGAGCTACCGGGAAGCCGTCCGTTATTTAAAAAAAATTCGAGCTATCTACAAGAAAGAGAAAAAGTTAACGGAATGGGATAGATATATAGAGCTCATCCAATCATCACACAAACGATTGCGAGCCTTTCAAGAAGAACTTAAAAGGGGTAAGCTGATCCATGTTGAATAATATTACTGTGCATACAGAACGTCTAGAAACAGGTGAGTTTTTTATAACTGCATATGATCAAGATACGAATTTCCTTACTCCAGATCGTTATCATAAACAGCTTTTTGCGTGGGATGAAGCAAGCTTTTACGGTAGCTTTTTGCAATTTGAAACGATTGATGGAAAAGAAGGCATTCGTTTGTCTGCCTGGCAAGTCCTTTCATTATTCTCACAAGACCATTTTCTCTCCTTTATCGAGTGGAATTGGGATGAAATATCGTTTCTCTGTTTAACAATTGCCCCTCCTTTAAAGGACGCAATGGAAGATGGCATTCCTATACCTGACTTTTCTAAGTTGGTTGAAGAGCAGCCAGCTTGGACTCTACCTCCATCCGTTACGGAGGAGTTTGATGATGTTTTTTGGAATCAACACCACGACTTTCATAGCAAGGATTTGTCAACTTATGACCTAGCTGAAAGATTGTACAATGATTCGATAAAGGACTATCTTCAACTGAATCCTGTAACGAAAACCAAATGGGAAGCATCCGTCCAAGCTTTGAAAAAAGTTGCTTTATCGACAGAGGCGTTAACTCATTATTTTACAGAAGAACGCTGGAGACAATGGCTCGGAACAGAAGAAAACAACCTACCTTTCTCTACGGGACTTCGCCTTGTTGAGCCGCTTGATGGCGAAGGTTCATGGACACTTGAAGTCATTGTACGTTCAAAGAAAAACCCAGATCAAATAAAGGTATATGGAAAACATAAGCTCCCTAAAGCTTGGACTGAATATGAGCATCACATTTTAGATGATATCGAAGGTTGGACGAAGCTTGTCCCTATGCTAGCCCACAAAAATAAGCTAAAACATTTTTTATCAGAAGAAGAAGCTTGGGAATTTCTCACCGAAGCCAGTGAAGCTTTACTATTTGTTGGTGCAACTATCCTTCTCCCATCCTGGTGGACGGAACTAAAGCAATCCTCCATTAAAGTGAAAGCTCGCTTAAAAGGGACTTCCTCTTATGGTCAATCCTATGTCGGAATGCAAGCTTTGATGGACTTTGATTGGCGAATTTCCATGAATGGTGCAGATTTATCTGAAGAAGAATTCCAAAAATTAGTTAACGACAAAAGACGACTAATTTATATGAATGGACAATGGGTTAAGTTAGATGCTGAGCTTATTCGACATATACAAAAAATGATGAAAACAGCTGAGAAAAAAGGAATTCCATTCAGCGAAATTTTCCATCAAGAGCTATTAAATGAGGAAGAAATCGATGCAGAAGAAGATTCATTCGAATGGATGAAAATACAATTTGAACTTAATAACGATTTAAAGAAAATGTTTACAGCCTTGAAGGAAATTAAACAGATTCCAATGGTAGACCAGCCAGCTTCACTGCAAGGGGAACTGCGTCCTTATCAGCTTCAAGGATTAAGTTGGTTGCTATTTTTAAGAAAACATGGCTTTGGTGCTTGTTTAGCCGATGATATGGGACTAGGAAAAACCATTCAAGTCATTTCTTATTTATTAGCTATCCAAGATGAAACATGGTCTCCTAATCCTTCTGGACCAAGTTCGAAGGCCGCTTTAATTATTTGTCCGACCTCCGTTCTCGGAAACTGGCAAAAAGAAATTGAACGCTTCGCTCCTTCTTTAAAGGTTGCCTTATATTATGGAAGTCAACGCCCTAAAGGTGATGACTTCATTTCATTCGCACAAGATTATGACGTTGTTCTCACTTCTTATGGCATGACTCATATTGATTTCGATGAAATGAATTCCATTCATTGGAACAGCATTATCATTGATGAAGCTCAAAATATTAAGAATGCCGGAACAAAGCAATCCCGCTCTGTGCGAAAGCTAAGAGGAAACCATCATATCGCTTTAACTGGAACACCGATGGAGAACCGATTAAGTGAGCTTTGGGCAATCTTTGATTTTATCAACAAAGGCTATCTCGGTTCATTGAAGTCTTTCAATGAGACATTTGTATCGAGCATCGAACGAGATCGAGAGACTGCAAAGGTAAAGGAATTGCAAAACTTCATCCAACCCTTCCTTTTAAGACGGACAAAAAAAGATGAAGATGTAGCTCTTAATTTGCCGGATAAAGTTGAACAAAAAGAGTTTGTACCACTGACACCTGAACAAGCTTCACTATACGAGCAATTAGTGAAAGATACTTTTGCTAAAATCGAAACATTGAATGGCTTTGAGCGCAAGGGGCTCATTTTACAAATGATTGGCAAGCTAAAACAATTATGTAATCATCCTGCCCTTTACTTGAAAGAAGAACATATTCTTCATGTTGCTGAACGTTCAAGTAAACTGACAAAGTTGGTTGAATTAGTCGATGCCGTCATGGAGCAACAGGAAAGCTGTCTCATTTTCACGCAATATATAGGCATGGGTGAAATCATTCAAGCACTCCTACAAAAAGCATATGGAAACACTGTACCTTTTTTAAATGGTAGCTTAGGAAAAAAACAGCGTGACAAAATGATTGAAAGCTTCCAAGAAGGGGAATTTCCAATCTTCATTCTGTCATTAAAGGCAGGCGGTACTGGTTTGAATCTGACAGCTGCAAACCACGTTATCCATTATGATCGATGGTGGAATCCAGCTGTAGAAAATCAAGCTACCGATCGAGCTTATCGTATAGGACAAAATCGTTTTGTCCATGTTCATAAACTTATCTCTACCGGTACACTGGAAGAAAAAATAGATATGATGATCGATCAAAAGCAGGCATTAAACGATGAAATATTAACAGGAGAAAACTGGATTACAGAGCTTTCAACAGAAGAATTGAAGGAGCTCGTTTCCTTAGAGAGTTAGAAACAATAAAAGGCATTTCCACAAATAAAAACAGTTATTTGTGGAAATGCCTTTTTCATTATAGGAGTGTTCACCCCTTTTTATCTATAATAAAGCTATTTTTCAGCTGCTATTCTCCATTTAGTTCCTATATCTAACATTAACAGTCAGGTAAAATAAAACTGAAATTTTCTTTTCTAGCAGCCCTATTAGGGATTTTTCACATTACTCTATTCTCTCAGACTGCACTTAGATGTTGGTTAATAGCAAGTGCAGAATAGTCGATTGACTGAAGAAAGAAATTGTCCAAACAAACAACAACTGATTACAGCTTTAATGAGGAATTTTTATTTTATGTCTTGTGCATTTAAACCAGCCATTCGTGCTAGTTGCTGAGCATTTGCACTTATTCCCTGAACTGTGGCTAAAATTTGTTCAATTGTTTTTGCTTGATTACTTGTAAATTCATCAATACCTGAAAAAGCAGTACTGAAATTTAGGATTGCATTTTGCATCCCTTTTGTAATTTCATCGATTTGTGTTACATTTTCCTTGGAACTTGCAGCAAGCTTACGAATTTCATCAGCCACTATAGAAAATCCTCGCCCTGCTTCTCCTGCTCTTGCAGCTTCAATAGAAGCATTAAGCCCAAGTAAATTACTTTGATTAGAAACTTCCTTTACTACCTTTGAAATTTGGCCAATTTGATTCGCACCCAAACTAACTGCGTCCATATGTTTCGACACATCTGCCATACGTTCAGCTAAAACAGACGCTGAATTTGTTATTTTTTCAATAGATGCTGCTGTCTGTTCGACAACTGCTGATAAGCTTTCAGCAACATGCATGAGTTCTGTTGCTTTCTCCAGACTTGAACCAACTCCGATTCCTCCGATAACTTTCCCGTTCTCATCTAGTATTGGCATTACTTTCGAAGCAAAAGGGACACCAAATAATTCTTCTGGTACTACCCCCGAAATTCCCTTATTGTTTTTAATCGCTGTATGAAGGATATCTCCTTCAATAAGTGGCTCACCTAGCTTTAAGTTTAAAGAGAATGTCTCTGCTGGAACATATCTTAGCAGTCTGTCAGTATCATATACACTGACAGAAATATCATCCTGTGTTATTTTGTTTAAATAAGGAGCTACCATGACAAATGCCTCAAGAAGAGTCATCTCTTTTTCCTTTATTTGAGTTTCATTCAACATATCCCTTATACCCCTTTTGAGTAGCAATAATATACATTATTTCCACTATATTCACTTAGTTGTTTATATAAATCATATCAGCTTGTGCAGAAAAAATAAATAATTCCAAAGAAACAATAAAGAGCATCATCGAAGTATGTTTTCGGCAATGCTCTTTATTCGGTTACATATTATTGAAGTGCATCAAATACTTCGCCTGTTTGTTTATTTACACCATACCAACCCCATGTAGCCGTATGTCCTTCACCTGAGGTCGGATCGTCTAAAATCATTTCGTAAATTTGAAAAATATAGTTTCCATTATCATCTTGACCATTGTATTCCACTTTTAAAGAGCTACTAGCATTTATACCCAAATAGTCTTTCACAATTTTTTCAGCTTTAGCCTGTGTGATTTCATCGGCGCTGTTTTGTGAATTTATGTCAACATTAGAACCTTCATTCGAGTTACCATTTGTAGTTGAGTTTTCGTTAGAATCTGAACTATTACTTGAACTCGTATTAGGTTCTGTATCAGTTTCAACTTTTGTGTTAGAGTTTGTTAAGCTTTCTTCTTTCTTGTCTATCGCTTCATTTTTTAAATCAATCGTTTGATTAATTAATTTGTTAATGACGTCATGCTCAACTTTGATATCTCTACTTACAATAGAATTAAATACTTCATATGCTTCGGAGAATTTTTCTTGTTCTAGTAAAGCCTTTCCATCCTTAATTCCCTCTTTAATACTCGCAATATCTGCCATGACTAATTGAACTTGTTCAATTAGTTCATTAGCCTTTTTAATCGCAATTTTGACCGCTTCAGAATCACTTTTTAGAGCTGTTACTTTTTCTGCATATTTAATGCTTTTTTCAAAATCCCCATCTTCGAAGGCTTGTTGACTTTTTTTCAAGTTCTTCGTAACCTGTAATAATTCTTTTACTTCATCTGTAGACTTTTCTTCTTTTGCTTTTTCGAATGCCTCAATCGCTTCTTCATAATTTGTTGCCTTTAATTTCTCTGTACCGAGATCAAGATTGTCTTTGTAAGCTTGTGATGTACAACCTACTAAAAAAACGATTAATAGAAGTGGTATGATTTTCTTCATATGCTGTCCTCCAAACAATTCCTATCTAATACTAATTTATCACTTCTATTATCACTTTACTATAAAAGAATTTTCCGAAAACTATTTCTTCTCTTCACTAAATATACCTATGGTAGTCGGCTACATCAAAAAAGAACATTGACTATTAATAGGAAACTTGTCGTTTGTTTAACCATTTGACAAGCTTACTTATAACGATAAAACATGCACCTATTAAAATGTATAACCACCAACTTACGCTCAATTGAGGACCGAAGCCAGGCAAGAATTTGAACAACAGAAAAACCAAACCAAAACATACAGCACCTGATATTCCAACCCTCCAATATAACTTCTTAGTTTTCTTCCTGTCTGGCTGAAATAAGTCAGAACGTATGAAATGAAAAACTATTTTCACCGATAAAAAAGAAATGAATAGTCCAACTATCGCAATTCCAACTATTAAAGACAATGGGATTGTTTTTTTCAACTCAACAAAAGGAGATAGTATAAATAATAGAAGACCAACAATTACACCTGTCTGACCTAACTGGTTAAAAATTTGAACAATGACAAATTGAAACACATTTTGCTTTTTTTCACTCGGAAGACCTTCTAACAGCTCTTCGGCATAAGCTCTTGGATCATTGCCAAATAAATCATGAGCAGATTTCCCTGCTTCTTGCCCTTCTAGCAAGTGATTGAGTAATTCCATTAAAATTTCTTCACTTTCATATTCTGAAGCGCGCAAATCTGTTCGGATATACAGCAAAAAGTCAGAATATAACCGTTCGTTTTCTTTATTCAACAGCTTGCGTTTTTCATTATTTTCTTCTATTAACTCCTTTACACTATTCATCTAATCAACCCCTTTTTAGTAACTTTGATACCGGTTCAGAAACAAGCATCCATTCTAAAGCTAATTTTTCTAATTCTTCCTTCCCTCTATCCGTCAAATAATAATATTTACGATTAGGCCCAGTTGGAGATGGTTTCATTTCTCCTTTTATAAACCCATTTTTCTGCAAGCGAAGTAATACAGGATAAATAGTTCCGTCACTTATGTCATGAAGTCCTACTTGCTGAAGCTTTTGTGAAAGCTCATATCCATAAATAGCTTCCTCCCTTATCACTTCCATCACACATGCATCAAGTATTCCTTTTAACAATTGACTTCTAGTCGTCAATATCTCACCCCACTATCTATTATGCATTACAAGATAGCTATCTGAAATTTAACTACCTTGCAAAGCAAAGTAGTTAAACCAAATATACTTTAACAGGAAATTATTGTCAATACCCTTTTTTATTCTTTTGAAGCACGATATCCAGCTTGCTCCGCATCCTTGATTGAATTAAACCAAATGACATTTTTCATCGTTGTATCGTAATACTTACCGCCTGGAACATGATAAATCTTACTATTAGTATTTCCTTTAATTTTCCCTTCTGATTCCTGTGTAGCAGACTTACTATTTTCACTTATCTCAGAAATATCGACATTATAGCCTCTATCTGTTACATAACCGTCAATGCTCCAAATATTTTTTTGCTTTTCTTTCGCTTGCTCCTGGATATCTTGGAATTCTTCTACGTAACGTGTATTCGGTTCATAAATGTAGCCTACTCGGGCAACTCCTTCTTGAATCAACAACTTATTAACCATTTTCCCCCATCAACATAAACGTAAGCAAGCGCTCATCAGACACTTTTTATGTAAAATATGGTCCTGATTTCACTTATTCCTCCTGTTGTAAACCATCAGAAACTAAAAAAGAGGCGCTAGAAAGAAAACTTTCAAGACATCCTCTAATTGTCCATTTAAACTATATAAATATACTTATTCCGCCTCATCTAAATTTTCGAAATCATCAGGATACACTGTTGTATGGAAAACTTCAGAAGTCGATTCATCTTTTAAATGAATCGTTACTTTTACATCATCTATGTTGGTACCGTCAAACACTTGATAATAAGTTCCTTGAAGACCTAATCCAAAGATTGCAATGGAATCAAAAGCATTAGAGTATTCTTCCTCACTCGCTACTACTATAGTAAATTCATCAAAAGATTTATTATATTCTACATCATTAATCGTTGTATAGTCATCACCTGTTTTCAATTCCTCAATATAGCTTACTATTTCTTCTTCCATTTCACCCATGATTTTTTTATGTTCTGATTTTGACATTTTGTATGTAACCGAACCATCTTCATTTTGTGTAACCTCTTTTACTCCTTCTTCTTTTGCTGTTTTTATCACCTCGTCCATATTTTCTCCTTCAAAGAATGAAGCAGGAAGAGTAAACTCTACATTCACTAAGCCCTTATCAACTGATACACTTTCATTATCTCCACTCTTTTCTTCTGTATTAGAAGAGCAACCTACTAAAGAAAGGCTAAATATCATAAGTACAACAAACAATAATTTTTTCATTTTATTTCCCCCTCATCTAATTTGTTTCTAGCAAAGGCTCTATTTAACTTCATCCATATAATCGTTAAAAAAAACCTCTATACAAACAAACACTATCAGACTATTCTTCTTTATGTCTAGCTTAGTTGGAAACTGTTGATTAATGTTACTATCTTATTTGAAATCATTACACAAATAATAGTTATCACAATAATATAGAAGATATCCATGTTTTTAATATACAGTTATTCGGTCTAAATAAATAAAAATAGGAAGTGTTTATAAAACCTCCCTATTTTCCAATAAAGTAATTAATTCTATTTTTATTTATCTTTTGAAAAAAATTCATCTATCCATTGCATTAATTCCTTTTCATCTTCTCCATTGACAGTTACCTGTATCAACTGACCTTCTTTTATATTTGCCGTCATTAAACTAACGATGCTTTTCGGATTGTATTTTTTACTTTTCGAATACAATTCAATAGTAGAAGAAAATGGCTTCAAACCTTTTACAAGCTCAGCAGCTGGTCTGGCATGGAGACCATTCTCCATCCGTACGATAAACTCTTTTTTCAGCATTTCGACTTACTCCTTCCACTTCAGTCAGAAAGCTTATTCCATGATTTCATTGTCATTGCTGCAGCGATAACATCTTCCAAATCTGCACCACATCCTGCTTCTATAATCGCCGCATACGAGCCTTCTACAAGAGGTGCATCTACCAATCTAATATTTTGGTTTTCTTCTAGCATCTCTATAGCCATTTCAGCATTCAAACGTGCACTCCCTAAATCAAATAGAATTACTACTCCTAAAGGTGAATATACCGATTCAATAGCAGATTTAATTGCAAATACATCAGTTCCAAGTTCACCATTTTTCAATCCTCCTGCGATTGCTAAAGGTACGTCCGGCTGCACTTGTTTCAAAAGATCTCGGACACCAGCGACAATGTCAAAGCTATGAGATAACACAACAATGCTGACATAGCTCATGAGGTAACCTCACCTTTAAAAACATATGCGAGCTCCGTTAAAAGAATATTTGATGATGCTGCTCCTGGGTCAATATGTCCAATTGACCTTTTACCTAAATAAGCAGCTCTACCTTTTTTCGCTTCCATTTCTTTTGTGAACTCCGTTTTTTCTTTCACCAGAATGATTACTTTGTCCCAATCGATAGATTCTCCGTTCTTCTGTAAATATTGAATAAATGGCTGCCAAACATCTATCATCGTTTTATCTCCTGGCTTTGCTTTTCCTCTTTCTTCTATCCCCTTAAGTCCAGCATCCAATGCAGCAGTCAGTTCATCGATAGAGGCTGTTTCACACCCCTTCAGCACACCAGACATTTTCAGAAAAACCGTTCCATACAATGGTCCCGAAGCTCCTCCAACTTTGGATAATAAGGTCATACCGATATCCTTGCATAATCCGCCTAAATCAGCATAAGTCGAAACTGTTAATTTCTTCTGTACTTCATTAAATCCTCTTGCCATATTAATACCATGATCCCCATCACCGATTGCTTGATCTAGATTCGTTAAATATCCCTTATTGTGATGAATTTCATCATTTACTCTCGTTAACCATCGTTTAGCTTCATCCACTCCCAAGACCATATGACACTTATACCTCCTTTATTTCTGAAATGCAGCAGTTTTCGCTTCCACACCTAATAATTCCATTAATTGATCATCAAGTTCCAAAATGGACACTGAGCATCCTGCCATTTCTAATGACGTCATATACTCGCCAACGAAGCTTTCATGTATTGTAATATTTTTTTCTTTCAACATTTCTGCTACTTTTTTATATATGATGTACAGTTCCATCAATGGAGTAGCTCCTAGACCATTAATCATTACCGCAACCTTTGAACCATCTGACAATTGCAAGTCAACTAAAATTTTTTCAGTTAACAACCCAGCAATCTCATCTGCTGACATGATTTCACTTCTTGAAATGCCTGGCTCCCCGTGAATTCCCATTCCTACTTCCATTTCTGTTTCTCCAATAGAAAAGCCTGGTTTTCCCGCTGCTGGAATCGTACACGGCGTTAAAGCTACTCCCATTGATTTAACACGCTTAATTACTTTATTTGCAACCGCTTCTACTTCTTGCAAACTCCCCCCCTGCTCAGCTAATGCACCGGCAATCTTATGTACAAATACTGTTCCAGCAATACCCCTTCTACCCGTTGTATAAGTTGAATTTTCAACAGCTACATCATCATTTACAATGACCTTCGCTACTGAAATACCATCTGCTTCAGCCAACTCTGCTGCCATTTCAAAATTCATGACATCACCTGTATAATTTTTGATTATCAAAAGTACACCTTTACCACTATCTACTGCCTTAATTGCCTCAAATACTTGATCTGGAGTTGGAGAAGTGAAAACTTCTCCTGCTACTGCCCCATCCAACATACCCTTTCCAACAAAGCCTGCATGAGATGGTTCGTGTCCACTTCCTCCTCCACTCACCAATCCTACTTTATTAAAAACAGGCGCATCATTTCTTACAATAACCGAAGTACTTGGTACTAATTTGACTAGATTAGAATGTGCCAAAACGAAACCTTCTAACATCTCGGAAACTACCAATTCAGGATTATTCACTAGTTTCTTCATAATACTCCTCCTCCAAATGCTTTTAATGTACTCTAATTCTTTTCTGTTCAAAACTAAAAGTCTCGTACTTATTTATCTATATAAAAAGACAAGGTGTCTCACAGGGTTGAAGAGGTTGTTATTATTACGCAAATTACCTTTAGACTCACTTAAAAATACTTGTCAGTTGAGGGGCGATATACCAATGAAGTAGTAAATAGAACATGGACGGAAGAGCTTACGAGCGTTTTTCAACTGTCTAAAGAGACAAGTGTTTCAATATATATATATTCATTAACCTAGTTTTCAGACATGAATAAATACGGAATGGACAACCATTGTTCATTTTTTATATTTGGTTATTTTATAATCGTTGAGATGAGTCACTCGTCGTTAATTTTAGTAAAGGTAAGATGATAATGTATTGTAAAAAATGTACATTTACATATTTATTAAGTATTTATTCGCTTAATCGTCAATAAACAACAATCCATGTAAATAAAGTCTTTTTTCCAAGAGCTTTCTTAGGCCATGTTATATGTCCATGTTGGAAATTCCGTTGATTGGAGCAGAGCGGCGACTCCTGTGGGGGAAGAGTGACAGCCAAGAAACCGCGGAAGTTTTTTTGAGCCTTGGTGCACGCCCCGCGGAAAGCGTCCGCTCGCAGTGAAAACAATACTATCATTTAGCAGAGACTGATTCTATAATGAACCTAAAAATAAAAAAACATCCGTCCTAACTTATACGGATGTTTCAATTACTATATTTTTCTCATTTTGGTAAGGAATGAAGTA
>Ga0233379_1000084_pt1 | contig 12951 bp, 12 predicted proteins | sample ElkDunMinimDraft_8_FD_180679 | JGI IMG/M metagenome (GOLD analysis project Ga0233379, IMG submission 180679) | Fecal eukaryotic communites from dung pellets of Tule Elk in California, USA - Elk Dung F1 | ecosystem: Host-associated > Mammals > Digestive system > Large intestine > Fecal | place...
AGTGGGCTGGATGGTGCAACCAGTGGGGCAATTTGCACCGGTAGTTATGCTTGACGTACCGCCATATAAGGATAAGCAAGCAGTCGCAAAAAGTCCGGTAAACTGGACATGATGGAAACTTGACAACAAAATAGAGACAAAAACCATTCACAAGCCATTGTCGCAACTGCTACAAATGCGAAAAGTTGCGACGACGTCGCAACTGCTACAAATGCGAAAAGTTGCGACGGAAACAAACAGCGACGTTGCAAAAGTTGCGACGTCGCAACAATCAGAAAAGGAGAATGAACCATGAAAGAATTTTACACTATCGAACAGGTCATGACTGATAATGGATTTTCAGAACCTGTACAGGTTGTAACACCCCTTGAAACGATTTTGAACAATGGGAAATTTACAGCGACTGAAACAGCAATCATTAAGAATTTGAAAACTGCAATTACAGATAGTCGTGCAAATCAGTACTCCATCATGTATTATTCCTCTATCGTTTCCGAAAATTCCGAACTCCTCAAAAAGTTAGGATACAAAGAAAAGGATTTCGGTAAATTCATGTACGACAAATTTCAGTTCGAAAAGTCAAAAGCGAGTCGCTATGCAAAAATCGGTAAACTTTTCGTGACGGTAAAAGATGGCAAAATTTGCAGTAAATTCAATTCCCTGTTACCCGACGGAGAGGATTTAACACCTTCACAATTGCAGGAAATGCTTGTTTCCGACAAGCTCATTGATGCAAAATTTCCGCTTGTCGATTTTTGGAGCGGTGTTGTAAAAATGACTCCTACCGGCAAATTGACAGTCAAAACTTTGCGTGATTTCCGTAACCTTCTTGACAACGTTGTAAAGCAGTTACCAGCCGATACCGACTTTTCAAAAATCAATAGTCCGCAGGCATTGGAGCTTAAAAAGCAGGAGTTGGACGAAATCAAAAAGCAATTGCAAGCAAAAGCACAGGCGACAGCACCCACACCCGAAACCACACCAGCACCCACACCCACACCCGAACCCACACCGGAATTACCTAATCCCATCACTGGAGAGGTAACACCCGAACACACACCCGAACCCACACCCGAACCCACACCCGAACCCATCCAGCCGGAATTTGTACCGCCTACATTGTCCGAAATCGTCGAAATGCTCAAAGCTCACAAAGACGAAATCAAAGCAATGGCAAAAAATGACAAAAAGAAACTTTTCGGCGAACTCTACGACGTAATCGTGAAGTGACAAATACCAGATACCAGCACCCGAGCCTATGGGTTTGGGTGCATAGGTGTAATTATACATAGGTGCTTAGGTACGCCAGCGGAGAGATTACACCACCTCACGGCATCAGTCTGCCCTCTACATTCCGCTTAAAGTTGCGACACCGCAACAAAATAAAAGTTGCGACACCGCAACAAAAATAAATCCAAAATAAAAGGTTTTTACAAAAATAAAAACCGTTTTTTTGTTTTTGTTAAGTTGCGACATCGCAACTAGAAAGGAGTGAAAGAATGCTGGTTAAAATTTGTGCTATGTATGATAAATTTTGTGCTGTTTTTTTATTTGTTAAGTCAAAAGAAGAAAACACGCTTTTTGAATTAAAAAGGTTTGACGATTTAGAACAGGCAATTTTGTTTTATAACAAAAATAAAGAATTGATAAAAATACCCGAGTTCAATACATTAAAAAGGTTAGGTGTTTTAGATGAACATAGTAAAAGTTAAGCAATTCTTGTATGAATTTTTTGTTTTGTGTGGTAAATACGATATTGATTTTTCTAAAATGACATTTATTTGCGATTCTCAAATTTATAATTATTCAAAAAATTCATCAGAACAATTTGTTTTAGAGTATGACAACGACATTGAAGTTATTGACATTCACGATTATCATTATATTAGCCTTGACTCTTTTACAGAGAAACTCACTGGCGTAAACGGTTATGACCTTGCATTTGAAGATTATGATGATAGTGATGATTATGATGATGCTGATGTAGATTTTTGTTAAGTTGCGACATCGCAACTAGAAAGGACGATATTTATGGATAAAATTGAAAAAACACAAGTTAGTTCTATGTATGGTATGATGTGTGATGGATTAGCTTATGAAGATGAAATTGAAAAGGCTGTTGACGAATTTATTAAAGTAACTGAAAGTGATTTAGAAGAATTAGGATGTTCTGAAAGACCAACTTATGGCGAAGAAATGCTGGATATTATGTTAGGAACTAAATATACTTTCAATGCATTTAAAGGTGAATTAGAAGACTACGCAGAACAAATGAAACGCCATCGTGAATATTATGGAACGGAATTTCCGGCTGAACGTTACTCACCTGATGGCAAAATTTTGTACACTCAAAGTCTTTTTGACACACTCAAAGATTTTGGATTTGTGAAATTTGCGTTGCTTGGTGCTTATGATTGTATTGCCCTTAATGGTTTTGACGGTTCATGCATTGATTTTGACTATAATTATCGTTATGGTAGTGTTTTGCAGATTGGTAAAATTGCTTATGATGATGAAGATTATTGTTGTTATTTTAAGGGTTATCCTATTTTGGGTATTTTAGAAGAATCACGGATTTCTGATACTGAAAGCAAAAGTGAAGGCTTGAGACGTGCTGATGAAGAGTATGCAACTTTGATTGAGGATGAAAAGAAACTTGCGAGATTTATGGCTAGTCTCGGTATTTATGCCATCATCCAAATCTAAAATATAACCTTGAAAGAGGGTGATTCCAATGTTTTAATTAACAAAGTTTCAGGCTGTTAAGTTGCGACATCGCAACAGTTGTTTATGTATGCTTAAGTTTATTTATGAAAGGTATTTAAGGTGATTTTATGAATATTCAGAATAATTTTCCTATTGCAAAGTTGATTGACTGTGAAATTTCTAGCTTGTCTACTGTTGACATTAGCACTTATGATGATGAATTTGATGCTCAGACTGCCCTTGCTAACTTGCTTTCTGCTGACGGTGCTGTTGCTATCTCCACTATGATTAACAAGGAAATTGAACTTGATGAAGTGGCTTTTCTGCCTACTACCGTAAACGGTTCTGATGGTACTGCTTATAATTCCGTACGCACGATTGTTGCAACAAAAGACGGTGAAGTGTTCGCTACCAATTCAAAGGTTTTTGCTGAATCCGTCGCTATGATTTTGAATATTTGCGGTGTACCTCGTTCTTGGGTAAAGCCCCGTTATTTTAAGGTACAGCAAATTGATTTGGCTAATGCACGTCGTTGCTATAAGTTGGTACTTGTAAAGAAGTAAGTTTCGCTAAACCCTGTTGCGACACCGCAACAGGGTTTTTTTACTAAGTGAGGTGATGTTATGGCGAAACGTAAAACAAAAAGCTCAACTTTAACCCCACAAGCAATAAGGAAGTTAAAATTTATTGATAAAAGATTATCAGAATTTGGTAAAACTTTTGGTTATTTCTCTAGCGAATATAGGGCAATGGAAACAATGGTATATTCTAATTTAGGCGGTATTTCTCCTAAAGCATTCAAATCAGTTAACCCTTTACAAATTACTGAAACTGTCATGGAAATAGCTAGCAAAATGGGAACGTTTTCTCCTGTTGTAATAGATGCAATTCATTCAAGTTTTAAAGGAAAAACTGTTTTTAAGAAGATAAAAGAGAAATACGGTGCTGGAATATTGAGAGAATATAACAAGAATAAAAAAGGAAAGAATAAGCAAAATGAATTTAATTCAAAATTTATAAAGCAAAATGCAGAGTTAGTAAAACAATATGTTTTTGCACAATCTCTAATGGCAGAAGTTAGAAACGCAACATCATATTTACCTAACTTTTATACAGCGTTAGACCATATGGATAGTTCTAGTAGGGTTTTATATAGAAAAAGATTCTCTATTTTAGGGCAAGAAAGAGATAAAGAAGCCCGAAAACAAATAGCGGAAGAATTGGCTAATGATATTTATAAATATTTTGATAATCGTATTAAACTCAATGGTAAAATAATAAACGGAGAAAAATTTACAGATGAAGAACCCGAAGGCGAAAATATCATCGACAGAAATATTATGAACGAACCTCTAACTATCGATTGGCAAGCTATCTCTAAAAACCTTAAAAAATAAGTTGCGACATCGCAACTAGAAAGGATGATTATATGATTTATTACTGGGAAAAAACGCCCTCTTTCATCAAAACCACTGTTAACAATATCATATCAAAAGCTAAATCAATACCAACTCATAGCAGAAAAAGTTATAAGTATTTAATATTAGGCAGTGGTTTTGACATTGAAACAACGTCTCTTATTTATAATACATGGACAAGTGCCTATTGCTATCACTGGCAATTTTCATTTAGCAATTTTACAGTGGGCGGAAGAAGTTTAAAAAGTTATGAAAGTTTTCTTAATTTTTTGTTGGGTATTATTCCGGATAAAAGAAGACTTTTAGTTCTTGATGCTAATCTTGGTTTTGAATATTCATTCTGTAAATATATATTTCAAGATAAAGGTATCACTGAATTTTTCACGAAAACAAAAAGAAACCCATTAAAAGTATGCCTACAAAATAAAATTGAATTCCGTGAGGTGTTAGGCTTATTCGGTAGAAGTTTAGCGAGTATTGCAGATTCTTTTACTAAAACTAAAAAGCTTAAAGGTGACTTAGATTACTCTAAATTAAGATTTAGTGATACACCCTTGACAGACAAAGAAATGGCATATTGTGAAAATGACGTACAAATATTATCAGAATTAGGCGATTATATTTTTACCCACTATTTTGGCGATAATATGGACTTGCCTTTAACGTCTATTTCTGAACTCCGACAAAAAATTAAAGACAGAATGGGCGAAAACTACGGTATAATAACCACGCAACTCCATGAAAATATGCCTGATGAAGAAATTTACTATATTTTGAGAAATTATCTTTTTAAGGGCGGATTATGTGGGACTAATTCTCTGTATATGGATAGACTTTTAGAAGACTGCGGATGTGCTGATTTAACATCTGATTATCCCGCTTGTATGAATCACTATCAATACCCAATGGGTAGCATTTACGCTGTTTTACCGGAGAAATTTATGTCGGAACATAAGCCATATATTGCTTGCATTACGTTTTATGAATTGCAATCAAAAACATCCCATTCTATTTTATCTTGCCATAAAGCACTTGATTTTAAACCGCCTAGGAAAAAAAGTTGCGACATCGCAACTAGATACGTTATCGACAACGGCAGAATTTACTATGCCGAAAAGATAACTTATGTTGTTAATGACGTTGAATTTCGCTCCATTATGCAAGCTTATAATTGGCAGAAAATGGATATAAACTGGTGTTTAGAATGTGAAAGATATGGTATGTTGCCTAGATATGTTTTAGATGTACTAAATGAACAATATTTAATTAAGCAAGATTTAAAAGCAAGAGAACTTGACGATACTGTCGAATATATGTTTTCAAAAAATAACGTAAACGGCTGTTTTGGTATGATGTGTACTGCTATGTACCTTGACGAATTTGAAATTGACCCCGTAACAGGCGGTTTTGTTCCAAAATTAGTTGACGGTGTACCATATAAAAAGCCATATAAAGAAGCATTAAAATCTGTTTTCTTAAATCCCTTATGGGGTATGTGGATAACTAGCTATGCCCGTTCGATTTTAATTGATGCAATTACACGTTTTCCACATTGCATAATTCAGTACGACACCGACTCTTTGTATTTTTATAACAAGCATTCTGAAAGTAAAAAATTGATTGAGTATTTGCGTACTTATAACCAGCAAATTATGAATATGAATAATATTATATTTGATAATAACAAACATTTTGAAGATTTAGGTTGCTGGGATATTGAGGAAAAATCAATTTCGCATTTTAAGGGCTTAGGAAGTAAACGTTATTTAATGAGAAAATATAAAAAGAAAAAATGGAATATTCAATCTGTTGTTGCCGGATGCCCTAAAGGTGCTATTTTAGAACAATTTATGAGTAAACGTAATTATGATGAAGTTGCGACACCGCAACAAATAAAAGAGTTTTTTGATTATTTTCACGATGGATTATTGATTGAGGAAAATTTTTCTAAAAAACTGCGCCCTGTCCTTATTGATAATTATGAGGGTCAAAGAACTTGCAATGTAACAATAAAGGACTATCTTGGAAATGAAGAAACAATTGAATTAACAAGCGGAACTGCACTTGTCCCTAATACTTTCACGCTTGGTCTTTCTGATGCTCATATTCGTTTTTATCTCACATTACAAGGTGAATACAATAACGCTCCTAAAGGCGTATCACGTATTCTTGATGATTTTGTTAACGACATTGACATTATTGAAATTTTTGACTGATATAAAACCCCTCTCTTTGAGAGGGGTTTTTTGTTGCGACATCGCAACTATAATCCATTTGTTATCTCTGATAAAAATTTCTCAAATAAATCCCCTGTTTCGTTATCGTCAAATACAATTCGTTTTCTAACAATAAAATCATGAATAATACGTGAAATTTTATCTCTTCCAAAATAAACCTGATTTCTTTCTGTAGGTAATGTTAACACAAATTGAATATCGCCTTTTCTTGCTGATGTTTCAAGTGCTGGGTGAACTTCCATATATTTGCCACTACTTGTATTTATTATACTTGCTTCCATAAATAAATCATCATGATAATTAAAATATATTCCTCTGCATAACATTTCCCTGTCTTCTAATTCACAAGTTTGAGGGTACATCTTTACATTCCATTCGCCATTACCAACAATAGCATTTAATTCAGGGTTATCAAAACCATAGTGTAACAAATTGAAACGTCTTCTTTTCTCTGGACTTCTATTTTGCAAGAAATGTATGTAAATAGGCATTCCTTGTGGCGTATGAACTATTTTACTATCTCCATTTTTTAATTTTCTAACTTCATTTTGAATCATTAACTGTCTGTACCAAATATTATTTATGTCAAGCGTATTTCCTAAAATAAATATCTTATCTGAAATTCTTTCACGAACTATTGTTTTATGTAAATGCACAAATCTGATAAATTCATCCGGTGTATTTCTATTATTAAAGCACTCATCAAGAATTATTAAATCTCCTCTGGGTGCTTCATAAGTTGAGCACAATACATAACAATCATCAGCAGACAAACTAACGCAAAATGGGGTTTCTGATTTATCCATTTCTTTCCCGTTTTCATCAATAAGTATATAATAAAATTTTTTCTGATAATATTTTACACTATTAAATCTACCGTCTGTCAATCTTTCAATATATTGTCCGCTTTTATAATTAACAATAGTATTAAATAAATCTCTATAATAACTTGCTTTATCTATATGATTTCTAACTAATTGTATTACTGTACCATACATTGCATTCATAACCATTCCAATCAATAACAAATTTGTTGTTTTGCCAACGGAACGCTCACTATTTAAATTATACCATTTTAAATTATCATTCTCAAAAGGCACAATATCTGAATAATCATATTCTTTGGGAATACCCAATGACCTATAATTTTTCATAATTTTTTTCCAATTATATTTAATACCATTTGTCGGGTCATTCTCAATATATCTTATCTTTTCTGCAATCATATAATCACCTCTCAAGTTGCGACATCGCAACTAAATATAAATACCAGACTCAAGCAATGCCTTTATTTCTTCTTGTTCTTCTACGGTGCAAACCAATCCTGAAACGTCAACATTATGACAAATGGTGAACCCACTATGATAACTTAATTTAGAAGATTCTGTATTCGGATAACCTACAGTATGCCCGTAGTTTTTAGGTCTTGTGTATGTACCACGTCTGATTTGCAAGTACGCTGAATCTGGCATAAAGAAACTTGTACCGTTATTACCACCTGAAAGATAAGGTGCTGAAACTCCGGAACGACTTTGACGTTGTGCGTCTAATGCACCTGCATTTAATACATCATTTACTAAACCGTGTATACTACCGTTTTCACCAAACAAACCACTAATATCCGTATCTTTTATTGCCATACCGGTGCGTATAACATCACGCATAAAAGCAGAAATCAATCTAGCATTATCAATTCCATCCATTGTATGCCTAGCTTCCAATTGTGTTTGAGATGTTGCAGATAAGGGTATTTGAACACCCATTACACCATTTGCAACAGCAACAATATATTCAATATCATCCTCTACTAAAATATATGCAGTACATTCACCTGTATAGAAATCTACAGCATAATAACAATGTAACGTTTTATTCATTACTTCAGCGGGATTTAATTCTACTGTACCACAATAAGGTAAAAATGCAGTTACTGTTGTATTGTAGTAGTCTCTGAAATCGTTGTACGGCGTGATAGGTTGCGACGTCACAACTCCAGCATCAAGCAATCCGATTGTACTAGTCATCAATCTAACAGTTGAACCTATTGGAATACCGACTTTTCCGTTACCTATAAATATATCATTTCCGCTTGCTACGCTTAAATTCGGTAATGTTCCTACAGAAAATGGATAAATTCTTGCTGATATGAAATAGTTAAGTATCGCTGATGTATCAAATGTTCCTGTAACATCCTGTCCTAATCTAACATAAAAGTTATGTATCAAATTACCTTGTGCATCCAAACTAGACGGGTCATAATCTGCTATAGAATGCCATAATACACTGCCTAATGTTGACAATTGGTCTGGTGTTATATTGTACAAACTAATGAAATTCGTTGCTGATGTCAAACGTCTATTCTTTTGAATTGACATTGAAACACCCTCTACATTAGCAGGCTTTATTTGTTTATCGGAATCTGGGTCTGAATCTGGTTTGAATGGTTCTGTTGTGTCAACGGGTATTACATCTATCGTTCTGTCTGTTTCCCTATCTGTTACAATATAAACACCTGTCTGGGCTTGTGGTTCAGATTTTGTTGCTGTACCTCTAGTATATGTTCCGTCACATCTACCGTCTTCATACATTTTACCTAAATAAATATTATTATCTGTAATACCTTGCCCTAAAGTTGCGGTACCGCAACTTGTCACATCAAATGAAAAATATAATCCTAATGATGCAACTATATTTAAACATTCTTCATAATTGAAAAATTTACCTATCGAATAATAATTGTTTCTAGGATATTTTACAACAATAATATGGTCGAATATTTTACATTCATTATATTGAAAATTGCTGTAATCGATTTCATTATCTCCTGAAAAACCAAAACAAAAATCTTCTCCATAACAAAACTCTGTTAATGTGTAATTTGCATTTGCAGTAGGTAAATTGCCAGTACTAGATACATACGTACCATTACCATAATAAGTTAAGTAATTGTTAAAAGCCCAACCAGAATGCGCATCTAAATTATTTTCAAAAGGTTTACCAAAATATACATTTCCATTATAATTAAACTCAATATAAGGGTACATATAATAAAAGTCAAGCGGGTCTGTATAATCTGTTCTTAAACTAGACAATAAAACAACACCACTAATAAATCTAACTACAGTTTCACCGTTTATATAGCCATCATCAAGTAAATCTTGACCGTAAGATTGCAATATTTGGTCTAAAGTGCAAATCTCTGTTCCAAATCTGCCTGTTTGCTTATTTATAGAACCAACTCTAAATCTTACATATAAACATAATTGGTCGTATCTTAATCTAACAAATGGTACTAAATAATAAGATGCATAACCATTATTTCCGGCTGGATAACCTGATGATTCAGTAAAATGCGTATTAGTTGAGTCTGAAATTAAATCAAAACCTGTTTTTGTTTCAACTTCTCGATTTGTCTCAAAAGACCAAAACAATCTTAAATTTGCACGATAAACATCGCTTTTAGTTGTGTTAACACTAGTTGCAAATGTGCCACTGCTTATTTGTGTTAATAAAGAATTTTCATCAACGTATCCATATACATTTGTATTATTCATTTGCTCACCAAATACCATTTCAGATGTTTGAGAATCATACAAATTTTTCAATGTATATGAAATAACATAACCGTTTTCTGTCAAGTCGCTCTGTTCTGTCCATATTGGATAATAACTGCTATCTACAATCATAAAATCACCTCTTTAAGTTGCGACATCGCAACTATTCACTCAATTGCAATTTACCGCCAATGACTGAAAGAACTGTATTATAACCGCCTTCTACATTGAAAGGTGTTGCGTTAAATTTCAAATTACTAACTGTAGATAAAATCTCTTGTGGGTAATTTACATCTACTATTAACTTGTTTCTCTTATTTTGATTTGCAATTACATATACATCTAAATTAAGAATCAAATCTTTATTTGACATTAAAACGTCTTCATGGCAAGATACTATAGCTCTCCCTGATGGTGTTAATGTTGGATTATGCATGAAATAATACTTATGCCATAACGGAACATAAATATAATTGCAACCAAAAAATCTAGCATCATACATTAAAATAAATACTGGATTGACTAGTGAACAACTTTCATATATTTCACAATTATATAATTGCATATCCGACATATAATCTGTTTTATCCAGCAATTTTTTATCGCATGATATTTTACCAATATAAACCTCTGTCATAATATCACCTCGAAGTTGCGACATCGCAACTATTCAGTATCCCATACGCCAAGGGAAACGTTCTTAACAATCAACTGCACAATTAAATCAAAAAGATTATAATGCATTCTTAAAATGATTTCCTTTTTGGCTAGGTCTTGAAAACTAAACAATCCGTTAAGTCCTTCTATAGTTGTGTCAACTCTACGTCCAAAATCCATATCTAAAGTTTTACCGAATGTTGTACTTGTTGTTTTACCATATGTTGTAGCTTCTTTATAATTTGTACCTACAGCTTTTTGTACATCATAATCTTCTGTTGTTTTTGCTGTTGGTTTCATTGTTGCTACATTTGTATCGTCATATGTAGAATTGTATAACATATCTTGTGTAGGCTTTAAAGTCTTCTGATTTGTTGTTTCGTTATATGAACCATTATATTTATCTTCACCTGATGTGCCTTCACTATCTGTACCACTATAGGTATGTTTATCACTGCCACTATTTTCCTCTACAATACTTCTATAGTAGTTAAAATATGGCTTATACGGATATATTAAAGCCTGATAAACTCTTTCAATTTCTAAATGAACTGTTTGAAATAAATAAGCTCCTAAAAATGAGGCATGATATGAACTAAAATCCATTGCATATAATTTGTCAAAATTCATTGCTATATATAAATAAAGAGGGTCTGCTATTGATGTCATAAAGGGAACTATTGCTTCACTCCATCCTGCATTACTACAAAATTCTTGCACAACATCTTGTGTTACTATTTCAGTTACATATTTACTCATCTGACTTTTCCTCCTGTTGCGGTGTCGCAACTTCGTCTTGCTTTTCTTCTTCAACAAGCTCAACGTCATCAGGGTTTTGTTCTTGCTGTTCAATTTCAGATTTCCACAAATCGGAAAAGTCAAACATCCATTCTTCACCTGTCTTTTCCTTTGCCTTATCAAACCCACGTTTACGCATTTCAAACCATGATTGAATAATAGATAAGGATGCAGATTTTGACTTATTCAATTCGTCAATACTAATTTGCGCCTGTTTGCCATTATCAGAAATAGACAAACCCATTGTAAAATATAATCTTGAAATAATACTATCGTGTAAATGTTGCAAATACTGAATGTATTTTGATGATTCAACATCTGTCAAATTTACAACATCAATAGCACTGCCATTTTCAACTAAATCTGAAATGTCAAATTCTTGCAATATTGTTTTCATTTTTCCAACTAACAAATCATTCAAAATAACATCTACTTGCGATTTTGTTTTCTTATCTTTTGCCACTGGTATTGGTTTTAATCTACTAAATATTACATTTGATAAAATTGATGTATCTATCTCTGATAACATATAAGAATATTTATCAATAAATATATCTTGTGTGTATGTTAAATTATTAAAGAACACTAATATCTTTTCATTGTTCATCCAATCGCTAAATTTGTATTCTTTACCTGTCATATCATAACAAATTGCATCTTTAAAAAACCCATCTGCATATCTGTTACCGCCTGCTAAATTACAGAAAACAGGTGTATAATCTGCTGTTGTTGTTTTAATAACTGCAACTATTCCAGTATCTCTCAAAATTCTCTCAAATAATTCAGGTCTATATAATTTTTCATCATACTGAAACATACTCAAAATACTATTCCACGCCATTATTGAATACATATTATCATCAGATTGCTGTCTAAATTTAGCTTTCATGTTCCTATATGTATTATTAAAATTCATCATATGGTCTTGCGAAATAGTTCCTGCTGAAGTTATTTCCATGTTACATTCTCCTTTCTAAAGGAGTTGCGATGTCGCAACTCCTTTATTATGCCGGTGTGTAATCCTTAAGTACAAATACTACACCATTCAATGCCAAATTGTTAATATAGCGTGAAGTAAACTGATATGCATACATAGAAATGTCTTTGATGTCGTCACGCTGATAACCAACACGATTCTGTACAATTGTGTGCATTACTGCCCACTTGTCAATCATAAGACCAATGATACCAGTTTCGTTGACACTGCTACCGTCTGCTGTTGTTACGTCAATGCTTGACATTGTTGTAAAATCAGCTGATGATACACCCTGCAATGCCTGCCAACTGTTAACATCACGATAAAGAGGGAGCTTAATAAATTCGTCATGGAATGTGGAGCTATAGGCTTCAGACATAATGCGCCCTTCAAAATCAGACAACAACTGAAATACAAATCTATCTTCAGGAATAAATTTACCCTTTGAGTTTGAATCCATTGTGAATAATGTTGTCATGTCTGTTAACAAGGACTTAAATTTCTTAAAGGTCTTTGATGCGTAACGCAAACAATCAGGTGTTGAAAGATATTGTGCTACTGTCATTGCCTGATTACTATGGTCTTTTTGATATTCTTCAATCAGG
>Ga0233379_1000085_pt1 | contig 12832 bp, 10 predicted proteins | sample ElkDunMinimDraft_8_FD_180679 | JGI IMG/M metagenome (GOLD analysis project Ga0233379, IMG submission 180679) | Fecal eukaryotic communites from dung pellets of Tule Elk in California, USA - Elk Dung F1 | ecosystem: Host-associated > Mammals > Digestive system > Large intestine > Fecal | place...
GTACAAATGTAATACATTTGTACGGTTTTTTATCAATATTAGTTTGAATTTTCTCTTCTAGAGCTGCTGCTGCGACGATCATTATTACGACGACGATTAGCACCTTGTTCTTTACGGTTGAATGCACGGCCATTGCGAGGCTTAGATCCACTTCGGTCGCTAAATTTACGTTCTTTCTTGAAAACAGGGGCTTCACCAGTTAGTTTAATTGGTGTGCCATCTGGTTCTTTTGTCAACAACTTAAGAACAGTTGCCGCCAATGTTTTAGCATCATATTTCGCTAACAGTTCTTCTGCTAAAGGCATATACATTGTTAAATCTTCATTTTCAATCGTTGAAGTGATTTTTTCAGTTACTGCCTTTTGTTGACCTTGAATCGCTTCTGAAAGCGTAGGTGCTTTTAGGCGATCCATACGTTTTTTCGTTGTGTTTTCAATGACTTGCAGTTGAGATCTTTCTCTGTACGTGATGAAAGATACTGCAATACCATTTTTCCCTGCACGACCTGTACGTCCGATACGGTGAACGTAACTTTCTGCATCTTGAGGAATATCGAAATTATAAACGTGTGTAACACCAGAAATATCTAAACCACGAGCAGCAACATCTGTAGCAACAAGTACATCGATATTTCCTTCTTTAAATTTCTTAAGAACTGACATACGTTTCGCTTGGCTTAAGTCACCGTGAATGCCTTCAGCTGTGTAACCACGAAGGGTTAAAGCTGTCGCCAATTCGTCAACGCGACGCTTTGTACGCCCGAAAACAATAGCAAGTTCAGGTGTTTGAATATCTAATAGACGAGTAAGAGCATCGAATTTCTCCGCTTCTTTTAACTCGATATAGTATTGTTGAATACGATCAACTGTCATTTCCTTCGCTTTTACTTTCACTAAGCTTGGATCTTCCATGAAGCGTTCAGCAATTTTACGGATTGGTTCAGGCATTGTAGCTGAGAACAATAATGTTTGATGCTCTGCAGGTACATTTGAAAGAATAGACTCAATATCTTCAATGAAGCCCATGTTCAGCATTTCGTCTGCTTCATCTAGTACAACTGTATCAACATCACCTAATTTAATCGTTTTACGATTAATGTGGTCTAGGAGACGACCTGGAGTACCAACGATAATGTGAGGCTTTTTCTTAAGTGCACGAATTTGACGGTCGATATCTTGACCACCATAAACAGCAAGTACACGTACACGTTTACCAAATCCTAATTTAAATAGCTCTTCTGACACTTGGATTGCTAGCTCACGAGTTGGAGCAATAACAATTCCTTGTACATGCTCAGCTTTTGTATCGATTTTTTCCATTAAAGGAATACCAAAGGCAACTGTTTTACCTGTACCAGTTTGTGCTTGACCGATAACATCTTTACCTGCTAACGCAACCGGGATTGTTTGAGCTTGAATTGGTGTAGCCTCTTCAAACCCCATTTTTTCTATTGAACGCATTGTGGACTTTTGCAGTCCTAATTCACTAAACAAAGTCAATTTTTCCTAACTCCTTTTTATCGAGAAATAACTTATATATCTCAAGAAAAATCGTCACCCGTCCTACGTCTAATTTATAGAGACGAAGAAAACACACGATTTTAGCCGCTCGCCAAATTATGGTTTTTAGCTCCGACAGCATAAGAAATATCTCGTGAGAATTCAGCAATATCTCCACAAGAAGTAGCTTATGATCTAAGCGTGTTAGGTGAAAAATTAGACATAGATTATGCTGGTTTTTACTTATTAGCACGTAACAAAATTAAATTTCCATAACTATTAAAAAACCGTAATTGGCCTAAAATTTTCTCAAAATATAGGTAAGTTTAAACCTTTATTAAACTGTAAGGGACAATTTGAGTTATTATCCGATTTAACATCATAAATAATTATTATACTACTGTTTCGCAACTTGTCCTAAAGTAAATAATAACACTTATTGAACTTTGTTGCAATAAAGCCGACTTATGGTATCCTTAAGAAACCGATTTTTTCAAAAATAGCTCTATTTCCTTAAAAAGCTTTTGGTTATTCTGGCAATGACAAATTAAGTGCTCCGCCTCTTCTTCAATGTATAAATTTTTACTAGAAGCTGGTATCATCTCGTATAATAGGTAAGCACTATTCACCGGTACTATGCCATCCTTGTTCCCTTGAGCAATAAAGACAGGAATCTTAATTTCCTCGTAACTAGTAGAATTCGCTGAAACTAAAGCCCGGAATTGCTGAGTTGCTCTTATTGGCGTCTTAATGATTTTGTTTTTGTATCTTAAATACAATTCATTATTTGTAACATTCCCTTTAATTAAATCTTTTATAAGACTTTTGATATCCAATAACAACTGCTTCGGATTGATATATTTAACAGCAGCACTTAATAATACAAGTTTTTTGACCGGATAATTCGCGGCTAAATAACAGGCAATTATACCTCCCATTGAAAAACCAATAACATAAACTTCATTACATTTAAACATCAGTTCCTTTAATGCTGACTCAGCATGTTCAATCCAATCGCGATAGGAAACTTTTGATAAATCGTCATTCTCTCCATGCCCAGGAAGCACAGGAACAGAAAAAGTCCAATCTGTTTGCAAACGTAAATATTCTACTAATGGTTCCACTTCAAAGGGGGATCCGGTAAACCCATGCAAACAAAGACAACCTATTTTCTCCATTTGCTTCCACCTTCTTTATTTCCATTATTTCGTTTCGCTAAACATAATAAAAAGCCTAGAATCATCATATTCCATGCTTTCTCAAACGTGTATACTTTCTATAAATCCATCGACTTATTGTGTTCTAATGCACCTTTCATTTTCAATTTGATAAGGGTGCAACCATTTTATTAAGATCCCAAACATTAACCATAAAAAAATAAAGGCTGTTTTCTAAAAGATTGTTGCTTTTATACAAGTTTCAAAGAATGAAGTAGGTCCAAAAAAGTTGATTGATTGGTGCGTAAGGTATGAGACTCCTATGGGAGGAACGGGACAAGTGAGACACTACAGGCACTTTGTGCTCAAGGAGGCTCACCGCACGCCCTTTGGGGACGATGCGGAAATCAATCGTAATTAGCAACAACGTATATGAAAAGAGACAAAATAAAAGAACTGCATAAAAAGTAAAAACTATTACTTTAAATGCAGCCCTTTTAATTTAAACAAGCGAGTTAACAACTTCCTCTAGCCTCATACCTCTTGAAGCCTTCACTAATACTAAATCATTTTCACTGACCATTTCTTTCAACTTATCAATTAATTGTTCTTTCTCTTTGAAACTGAAAATTTGTTCTGCATTCAATACCGTTTTTGCTCCTTCTGCAATCTGTTCGCCAAGTTCACCGTAAGTGAACAATCCAGCAATTTGATTAACAGGTATTGCTGCACCGATTTCTTGATGGAACGCCACTTCATCTTTTCCTAATTCCAACATGTCACCTAAAACTAAATATTTATGATTAAAACCTTTTAATTCACTGACTAATTGAATGGCTGCGTTCATTGATGTAGGACTAGCGTTATACGCATCATTTATGACTTTTACACCATTGTTCCCATTAATCAATTCCATTCTCATATTCGTAACTTTTAGATTTAGTAGCCCTTGTTGAATAGAATCAAAATCGACACCAAATTCCTTTGCCGTAAGAATTGCCGCCATAGCATTCATTACATTATGGTTACCTAAGATAGGAAGGGTCAACTTTTCAGGATATAAATTAGTTAAAAATACTGTTTTTGATTCATGCATTTGGATCTCTAATGGATGAATCGTATTTGAATGGTCACGGCCAAAAGATTCCATTCGATGTCCTTTGTTCATTAATTTGTCTTTAAGTAATGGTTCATCTCCATGAAAAATGAGCATTCCCTCTTCCTTTAGCCCCGCCATAATTTCTAATTTTGCTGCTGCTATTTCTTCTCTAGAGCCCAAATCCAATAAATGTGATTCACCAATATTAGTAATTATAGCAACATCAGGTTTAGCCAATTTGGATAATAACTCAATTTCACCTCTACTGCTCATCCCCATTTCCAAAACGGCGATTTCTGTATCCTCATCCATCCCTAAAATAGTTAATGGTAAGCCGAGATGATTATTAAAATTGCCGCTCGTTTTATGCACCTTATACTTTGTAGATAGTAGCGCTTCAGTAATATCTTTTGTTGTCGTTTTACCATTGCTACCAGTGATTCCAATAACCTTAGGTTTTACTTCCTGCAAGTAGGAAGATGCTATTTTCTGTAGGGCTTCCAATGTATCATCTACGATTAGTAGCTCTGCATTGTCAGGTGGATTTGGAACATCCTTTTGCCACAAAGCTACAGCAGCACCATTTTTCAATGCTTGCTCCACATAGACATGACCATCCGTATGCTCACCTTTAAAAGGTACAAACAAATTACCTTTTTCTATTTTTCTTGAATCAATAGTTACTCCCGTCACCATTGTTTCAGTATTTCCCTGCCATTTGATACCTAACATATTAGCTAACTGTGCTATAGAACGTTTTATCATGGTTAATTCTCCTATCTTCAATAAAATGTCGTATAAAAAACAAAGCAGAAGCTCAAGTAATTACCTTTGCTCCTGCTTCATACCAGACTTTTACCCGACATTTAAGCTAGTTTAAAAACTATGCTTAATTTGTTGTTTTTCTTCATATCTTTCTAGAGCAAGATCAACTAATTTTTCAATAAGCTGCGGGTATTCTACTCCTGTTTCTTTCCATAACAATGGGAACATACTAAATGGCGTAAAGCCTGGCATTGTATTAACTTCATTCATAAGCAGCTTACCATCAGCCGTTAAGAAGAAATCCGCACGAACTAAACCTGAACAATCTAATGCTTGGTAGCATGTAATTGCCAGTTGTTTTAATTCCTCATACGTTTGCTCAGGTATTTCTGCTGGAATTACTAAACCAGTTGTGCCATCTTCATACTTCGCTTTGTAATCATAAAATACAACATCCTTCGGAATGATTTCACCAGCTACCGAGCATTCAGGCTCATCATTTCCTAATACTCCAATTTCAATTTCGCGAGCTACTACACCCTGTTCAATGATAATTTTACGGTCGAATTGGAAAGCTTCTTCAAAAGCTTGTTTCAATTCTTCTTTCGAGTCACACTTGCTGATACCAACACTAGAACCTAAGTTTGCAGGTTTAACAAAGCATGGATATCCTAATCGTTCTTCCACTTTAGTATACGCTTGTTCTTCATTTTCCTTCCATTGTTTACGTGTAAACCATACATAGTCCACTTGTGGTACGCCTGCTTGAGCAAAAATATTTTTCATAATAACTTTGTCCATACCGGCAGATGAAGCCAAAACTCCATTACCTACATATGGAAGGTTCATGATTTCTAGCATTCCTTGTACTGTCCCATCTTCTCCATTCGGACCATGCAACAATGGGAAAATAACGTCGAACTGACGAGAATCCCCTAAAGAAATTGTCGGTACAGCACTAGCACTTTCTTCATCTGAGATTAAATGTTGTGCTGAGAAAGTAAGTTCTTTCACATCTTTTGCCGGTTCAGTCAGCTGTTTACCTGTAATCCAATCTCCCTTAGGAGTAATATAAACAGGATATATATCAAATTTGTTAAAATCTAAAGCTTTTGTTACCGCAAGAGCTGTTTGTAAAGAAACTTTATGCTCTGCAGATTTTCCACCGTATAATAAGCCAATCTTAATTTTCATTTCTATACCTCCAATACTCTTTCAACCCTTCTATTGTATCACTTTCTCTTCTGCACAAGGGAATAATATTGCATGCTATATTAAAAATTCCGTATATTACTCCAACCATTGTAAAATAGCATTGATTTACTTTCTCTATGTTGATTTAATGCACAAGAATAGCATAAGCCATAGTATAGAAGCTTTTTGCACTTTTAAGCAATGTTATAGCTTTCTTGAGTTGATTTTAGTTACAGTTGAAATTCCTCTTGTTTAATTTATGCCCAATTTTCCATTATGTACTTCTGGCAGTTTAAATCTTTCATATAAGCTTTTATTGTTACTGGAGTTTTAGCTTTTGTAACAGTAAAAATTTTGTATCCAGTCATTCTTCCTAATCAAGCTTAAAAAAGCTGTTCAAACCTTTTACTATCATTATTTCCAAGTAGACATGCCACCTACCTTTAAATAAAAGACTTTGTTAAAGGCTAGTGTTGATTTCCACTGCGGGCGGACGGCTATCCGTTGGACATGCGCCAATCCCTCCTAGGAAGCAAAGCTTCTGCGGTGTATCGACCTACACGCTTATCCCACAGGCGTCGCCGCCTTGTTCCCCAATCAACAGAATCTGTGCAAAAAATCAACATTGAACTTTTGACACAGCCAAATAAAAAAATGAGTGAGGCTATGTTGAAAGTTCTCTTTCTAACACCCTCACTCGCTTATCGATTATTTTAATTCTAAAGACCATTCTTTCGTCTTTTTTGTATATACTAAAACCGCATCCGGTTCAGATTGTCTCTTTTCAATGTAATCTTCAGCTACTTCATCCATATTGACATAATCGCCTATTACCCACATTGGTATATCCAACCGTTGACGCGTCTTAAAAAGCTTTTCAAATGAAAAAACTAATCCCTCAGCCATTAAAGAAGAGAGCTTAATCAAAATAGAATTTGGAATGACTTCATATTCGTTTTTCTTCCGAATACTAAACCAATTCTTTTCCGCCTTAAGTAATTGCAATTTATTTGAAATAATTGTTCCTAAAACATCAAAAAAATAATCTAATTTACGGTAGTAAGTTTTATTAAACCAATAATCATCATGTGATAAATAAACAAAATCATTTTTTAGCATTCTATAAAAAGGTTGACGTAAATGATGCTTACAATGTCCTAAATATAGAAGCTCGGCTAATTCCTGTCCATTCAACGCATTCAACCCTGATTCATCTTCAAAATCAATCCAACAAAAATCACCGGATAAATCAAGATCTTTTTTTACCAAGTTAGAAATATCTTCTTTATTTACATATTCTAATAATGTATTCATATTAAAATCAGCATCTTTGTATCGATGCTTCAGCAAAAGTAAATGTTGCAGAGGCTCAGATTGTGCTTTATAAAATTCCGCGAAAGAAATTCCGCACGATACTACAAATCGTTCAGAAGCATGAAGATGAATATATATTAATTCTTTTGTCTCATTTCCCAAAGTACAACGCCTCCTAAACAATCTTCAACATTATTATAATCCAAGTCCCTTACAAGCAGACATAGAACTACAAGAAATCTTATCCTCTTAGAGTATAACAAAGAAAAGTTGCGAACTAAAGAAGTGTTACAGTAAAATAATCAAATTTTAATATTTTCACATATATTTAAAAAAACTAAAAATTTAACATAATAAATTGTAAGTTTTTATCTTAAATGTTAGCATTATACATACAAAATCAAGTTTTTAAGGGTGAACATTAATGGAGAGAAGACAAACCTTTTCTGAGCGCTTCGATTGGACTCTTTGTCTCATCATTTTTCTATTTTTTATTATTAGTTGCATTATTATTGCCAGTGCTCAAACAAATAATGTACTAGGTATCAATTATGTTATTAGACAAGTCATATTTTATATCATCGGAATATTCCTTATAGCATTCATTATGTTTTTCGATCCGGACCAAATCAAAAGAATGACCTGGTATTTATATGGATTGGGACTTTTTTTGTTATTAATGATTGCTGTTATACCTGGAAGCACAGATAAAGATAGCTTCGTTTTAATTCGGAATGGTGCGAAAAGCTGGTTTCAACTTCCTGGAATAGGTCAGTTACAACCATCCGAATTTATGAAAATCTTCTTAATCTTGGCCCTTAGTAGGGCTGCTACACAGCACAACCAGTTTACACCAATTAAAACATTAAAAACCGACCTGTTTCTCCTTCTTAAATTAGGTACTTTAACAATTATTCCATTGGGATTCATTGCGACACAACCCGATTTAGGAACATCGCTCGTTATTATAAGTATCTTTTTAGGAATTGTGCTTATTTCAGGGATAAGCTGGAAAATTTTAATACCGGCTTTTTCAATGGTAGCTGCTATTGGTGTATTTTTAATTTATATGGTTTTAAAATTCCCTGATTTTTTGCAAGAACATTTCAATTTTGATCCTTACCAATTTAATAGAATCTATTCTTGGCTTGAGCCTGAAAAATATGCAGGTTCTGCTTCTTACCAGCTACTGCAATCGTTAAAAGCTATAGGATCAGGCATGATGGAAGGAAAAGGATTTAATGAACGGGTTGTTATTATTCCAGAAGTACATACCGATTTTATTTTCAGTGTTATCGGTGAAGAGTGGGGATTCATTGGAGGCAGTTTAATAATCGGGTTATATTTCGTTCTAATTTATCACTTAACGAAAATTGCACTTAATACTACTGACTCTTTCAATTCATACATCTGTGGCGGGGTTATTTCTATGATTACTTTTCACGTATTGGAGAATATCGGCATGACCATTCAACTGTTGCCAATTACCGGTATTCCATTACCTTTTATCAGCTATGGTGGCAGTGCATTAATGACTAATATGATGGCAATGGGCTTGATTTTCAGCATTCACCTTCATCATAAAACATATATGTTTTCTAGTAGGGACCGTATCCCTATTCCCAAAAACAATAGGAAAATAGCCCACTGAAGTTGGGCTATTTTTATTATCATAATTTAATTCTTTGTAATCTAAGAGCATTAAGGACAACACTTACAGAACTAAAGGCCATTGCAGCGCCCGCAACCCATGGTGCCAAAAGACCCATTGCCGCAATTGGAATACCTAGTGAGTTATATCCAAGTGCCCAAAACAGATTTTGCTTAATATTTCGTACCGTTTCCTTACTCATGTATATGGCATCGGCAATCGAATGTAAATCTCCTCTAATGAGAGTAATATCAGCTGCTTCCATCGCAACATCCGTCCCTGTTCCAATTGCCATACCGATATCAGCAATAGCTAATGCAGGTGCATCATTGATACCATCTCCGACCATCGCTACATATTTCCCTTGTTCCTGAAGCTTCTTAATCTCTTCCGCCTTTTGTTCCGGTAAAACTTCGGCAATATAATGAGATATTCCAACTTCTTCAGCTATGGCCTTCGCCGTACGTTCATTATCCCCGGTAATCATCCAAACTTCGATGTTCAAGTTCTGCAACCTTTGAATTGCCTCTTTAGAATGTTCTTTAATTGTATCCGCTACGGCAACAATTCCCGCGAACATACCATTAATTGCAACGAGCATCGCTGTTTTACCTTGTTCTTCAAAGGCAATAACTTTTTCTAGGTTAGTAGTATTTAAAATTACATTATTCCTCTTCATCATATTACGAGTGCCAACGATAACATAATCACTATCGATCAACGCTTCTATGCCAAATCCAGGACTCGCTAAAAAGCTTGCTGTATTAGTTAATGATATATTTCGTTCTAGAGCACCTTTAACAATTGCATCGGCCAATGGATGTTCGGAGTTTCTTTCTGCAGATGCTACTAATCCAAGAAATTGTTCTTCCTGCCAACCATTACTTATTACGACATCTGTCAAAATCGGTTTTCCATTTGTTACTGTACCTGTTTTATCTAAGACAACCGTATTAATTTTTTGGGTTTGCTCTAAATGCTCCCCACCCTTGAACAGTACCCCATATTCAGCCGCTCTTCCCGACCCTGCCATAATGGATGTCGGTGTTGCTAAACCTAGAGCACACGGACAAGCAATTACGAGTACAGCAATCGTTTTTTCCAAAGCTTCTGTAAAATTACTTTGGTCGATAATAAAGAAAGACAAAAGAAATGTCAGGAGTGCAATAAATACTACAATCGGTACAAAAATACCCGAAATCTGATCAGCCAATCGTTGAATCGGTGCTTTGGAACTCTGTGCTTGTTCAACTACTTTCACAATTTGTGCAAGAGCTGTATCCTTCCCAACTTTCGTAGCACGTACTTTTAATGAACCGTTTTTGTTAATGGTTGACCCAATTACCGTATCACCTGCCACTTTATCGACCGGCACGCTTTCACCAGTAATCATCGATTCGTCAATAGCTGATCGCCCTATCACTATTTCTCCATCAACTGGTATCTTTTCCCCTGGTTTCACTAAAATAATATCTCCGACTTGGACTTCTTCAAGTAAAATTTCTACTTCCTTCCCATCACGTTCTACAATGGCTGTTTTTACTTGAAGCCCCATAAGCTTTTTAATAGCTTCTGATGAACGTCCTTTTGCTTTTGCTTCAAATAATTTCCCTAATAAAATTAAAGTAATCAGTACTGCACTTGTCTCATAATACAATTGTAATTCATGCACATGAGTACTTACGGAACGAATAGATTCATATAAACTGTAAAAATAAGCTGCAGAAGTTCCAAGTGCAACTAGCACATCCATATTTGCACTTTTATTTCTTAATGCTTTAAAAGCACCAACGTAAAATTGACTACCGATTATAAACTGAACAGGTGTAGCAAGTGCAAATTGAAACCACGGATTCATCAAAAAGTCCGGCATATAAATGAAAGAAGTGAACGAAAAATGCCCCACCATCGTATAAAGCAATGGTAATGACAAAATTGCTGATATGATAAATTTCCATTTCTGTTTTTCTATTGCTCTTTGTCGATAATCTAATTCATTTTGTTCTTCTTGCTGCGGAATTGCACCATAGCCGATTTTTTCAATTTTTAAAACGATATCCTGTGGCGATACAACAGCTGGATTATACGTGATTGCCGCTTTTTCAAGAGCTAAATTTACCGTTGCTTCTGTTATGCCATCCATCTTATTTAATGTTTTCTCTACCCGATTGGAACAAGCTGCACATGTCATACCGGTAATAGATAAATCCAACTGTTCTTTGATTACTCCGTAACCAAGTTTTTCAATTTTTTCTTGCAACTCCTGTTCGGATAAAGTTTCTGAATTGTAGGAAATTGTTGCTTTTTCCAAAGCTAAATTAACAGTTGCCCGTTCTACTCCAGGCAACTTATTTAAAACTTTCTCTATGCGGCTCGAACAGGCTGCACATGTCATACCTGTTACTTGGAAGGTCGTTTCCTTTTCATTTTTATTCATAAATCTCACCTCTACCCACCATACCCATAAGGGGTATGATTCATTTGAAGAAAAACTCGGTCATATAACCGAGTAACTTACACTTAAGCAACATCATAACCTTGATCATCAATCGTTGCTTTAATTGTCTCCACCGACACCACAGTTGAATCATATTCTACTTCAACTTTACCTTCACTTAATTCAACGTGCACATTTTTCACACCATTTAATGCTCCTACACTGCCTTCTACCGCTTTAACACAATGCCCACAAGACATTCCATTCACTATCAAAGTTACCTTTTTCATCCCATTCACTCCTATTTTTTCATTAATTTTTGTATAGTGATTAAAACTTCATCCAACACTTCCGAATCTCCGTTTTGGATTCGTTCTACTACACAGCTTTTCATATGCCCTTCTAGAAGCAGCTTCCCAACACTGTTTAACGCAGCCTGAGTAGCTGATAACTGCGTGATAATATCATCACAGTAAACATCTCTTTCAATCATTCCTTTAATACCGCGAATTTGTCCCTCAACACGATTCAGACGAGTAATTAGATTACTTTTCACCTGTGCAGAATGATGACTTTTTCTATCTGAATGATTTTGACAGCAAGATTCATCGATTACTGTATCATCATTAGGTTGGTTAGTAGTCATTTTTCTCCCTCCCTTACATCGATATTAACATACCCCCCTACCCTATTCAAACAAATAGATTTCCAAAAATTTCTTCAATCTCTTTTGTTAACGTATATAGTCTATGTACTGTAAAATTAAATATATAATTAAAATTTTGGAGGTTCTACATGTTAACGATCTATTTGACGCGGCATGGGCAAACCGAATGGAATGTGTTACAGCGCATGCAAGGATGGGGAAACGGGGAATTAACCGAGCTTGGAATAGCGGACGCAAAAAAGTTATCTAGTCGTTTAAAAGATACTCACTTAGATAAAATTTATTCCAGCACAAGCAAGCGTGCTTACTTGACAGCAGAAATTATTAAGAATGGTAGAAATATCCCTATCATAAAAGACGACGTATTTCGAGAAATGTGTTTCGGTGACTGGGATGGTCAATTCCGTAACGATATTATCGCTAACTACCCAGATGATTTTCATGCCTTTTGGGAAACACCTCATAACTTTGACCGTTCGAACTTTGGATGTGAAACATTTGCACAATTAAAAGAACGTGTTCAAAAAGCTTTGCAGATGATTGTAGAGCAAAATAAGGAAGGCACAGTTCTTGTCGTTGCCCACTCTATCTTCTTACGTATGCTTTTAGCTATCATTAAACAAATGCCGATAAGTGATATTTTCAAACAAAATGCACCGGCTAATACAAGTCTTACAAAGGTTCTTTATGATGGACAAAACTTCATCATTAAATACGAGAGTGATATGTCACATGCTAACTAAAACATTAGGTTTCTCGTATTATATGAAGAAATCCCCATCTAATTAGATGAGGATTTCTTCTTTATAAGCTACCGTTCCAGTAAGCCTATTAAAATATATTTTGCATATTGCTTCTTAGATAATTTTTTAAACTCTTTTTTCTTCAAATCGATGGTTTTTATTGGTGTTATAAAAGTTGAATTTGCTTGTGCGACGTCCTTTTTATTTACAACGATCATTTCTCCCCCTTGAAGTCCTTCCTTTACCTCGACTTCACCTTCAAAAGATAGTCCTTTTGTGATTGCCTGTTTTTCTATTTTCCCGCTA
>Ga0233379_1000086_pt1 | contig 12780 bp, 10 predicted proteins | sample ElkDunMinimDraft_8_FD_180679 | JGI IMG/M metagenome (GOLD analysis project Ga0233379, IMG submission 180679) | Fecal eukaryotic communites from dung pellets of Tule Elk in California, USA - Elk Dung F1 | ecosystem: Host-associated > Mammals > Digestive system > Large intestine > Fecal | place...
GGGCATGCGCCAATCCTCCAAGGAAGCAAAGCTCCTGCGGTGTATTGGCCTGCACGCTTATCCCACAGGAGTCGCCGCCCAAAATGAAGGTCAACAAACAAAAATTACGAAAATCAACAACAAACGAACAGAGCTTATTGTTTAAAAGGGATTAGTACCTTAAAACAACCAATTTTAACACAATCTCAATTCAAAATTCACTTAAACTCTTTATGAACGTCGCTTAATTGCAATGGTGTTATAGTCCCTTGATTAAAATATAATTGCCATCTTCCATCAATTAGTTTCCATATAGAACTTCGAAGTGTGTTACGATTTCTAGTTTTATCTATAATAAAATAAGTAGCTAAAACTACATCTTGTGCTAACGGATAAATTTCATAGTTATGAAGTGACATTTCAGTCAAAGTAACTCCAGTTTTAAGACATTCTTGTTTATTAAACATATACCCTGAGCTACCAATTTCAAAGAACTCATCTGCTAGTAATCGGTCTAGTTTATCGCGATTTCTACGAATCTCCAGTGCTAGATGACTTTCCTCTAATTTTCTTAATTGTTCTTTCAAATTCAAATCCATTTGTATCAGCCTTCTTTTTGTTGGATATTTTTAACAATTATACTGTGTACAATGATTTTTGAAAACAATTTCCTTACGAAACAGTTCCTTTTATATGAAAAGAAAATCTTCGGTTTAACTTTTTCTGAAAATACAAATAAATGCGACCTTTTTCTGATGTATAATTATGTAAAAAGAGGTTATATGGAGGTAATTGTGGGGATCGTTTGGAAAACATTATTATTTATCATTGGATCTATAGTAACGATTGGAATATGTTTTTTAGGCAGCTTAATATTGCCACTTAAACCGTTACTTATAGTAGCGATTTTTGTAACGTTAGGTGCGACTGTTTTAGCGGTATTTGCTGTTATTGGATTTTTTAGACTTGATAAACATCCAGTGAAAAAATGGTACTCGAACGTGTATCTTTTGTTTTATTCGTTAGTTCTTTTAATGTGTTGCGCATCATTCTCTTTTATCAATTATGCATTGCAAGATTTGTATCGCTACGAAACAGGAGCAGAAGCTGCAATGACAACAGAAGAAAAACTGGATTATTATCAACAATTTCTATCATCTTTGTCGGAGGAGGATCATAAGGAATTTCCATCTATTCAAAAAGGGAATATTACATATTACTATAATACAAGTTTGCAAGAAGCAAATGAATCGATTGCAAAATTAGAAATGGTAATCAATCGCAGGCAAGAAGAGTTTTTCGCTTATTTTAACGATCAATCGAAAAAACCTCTTACAGTAGTTTTTTATCAACATAAGAATCAAATTGCTAATATTGATAGTAATCTTGCAGCATTTTATAAACCAGCCAATAAGACGATTCATATACCTGTTGATTCTGAAATCCAATTAATTGCCCATGAATACGTCCACCATTTATTCCATTCACTTGCTGAAGATATGGGGGTTGATATATTTGAAGTACCAATGTGGTTAAATGAAGGCGTTAGTAACAGTCTTCAAAAAAATGGGCGAGGTATTGAAGTTTTTTCATTAACCAATTATGAAATGGTTAATTTTAATAAAATTTCAACAAGATATGGATGGAACACTCATTTAACAGAGAACGCAAACGCTAATCCATATGAGCAGAGCGGTGCGATAGTCGACACATTATTACACCAATTTGGTGTTGATTTTATTCGAAAGCTTTTTACGGAGATGAAAAGCAATGATTTTGAAACAGCTTTTGCAAATACAACAGGTATGTCCCTGGAGCAATATACAAATAATTTTATAGAAGTAGTTAAATCAGTTAAAAATGACGAAATTAAACTAAATGAGTTAGAAGGTAAACAGCAATATGCTGATGCTATCCATATAGTCGAGTCTATAATTGATATTATACCGAATGACCATCTTGCCTATCATCGTCTTGCTTTGCTATATAAAGCGAAGGGCGATTATGAATCGGCTATCCGTTATCATCAGAAAAGTGTTGAGTTAAATCCTGATAATGTTAATAGTTATTGGTATTTATCTCAAACTCAACTATTATTAGACGTAAATGAGGCTGTTGCTACTATAAAAAAAGGAATCGAAATAAACAACGAATCGGATATCTATCACCAGAACTATTATGATATCCTGGTGTCCATTCAAAAAGAAACGAAGAATCCTTATAAAGACTATTTGCGACTTATAACAGAAGAATATTTTTATGGGGAGAATGAGGTTAGAGCATTAATAGAAAGTGTTTTAAAAGCCTATCCTGACATATACTCAAATGAACGTACTCAAATGGAAAGTATTTTAGCTGAACTAAAGTAGGAAGATTACTACGTTTGATTATTTCTGAAACTTGTGAACATATGCATTCCCCGATTCAAGATGAGGCTTTTGCCAGTAAAGGAATAAGACATTTGTTAAAAGGACAAGAAAATAAATGCTTTTGAGATTTCTAGCTTCGATAATATAAAAAGAGAAGCGCATCCAAAGGTGATTTTTATTTCGTATTCCGAATGATTATGATAAAATGTATAAAAATAGGAGGGAAGATAATGGAACAAAATGTAGCAACAATTGAACAGAGTTTTTTGAATTTAGTAAAAAAAATCACCTTATACAATGAAGCGTTAGCTTTAGTTTACTGGGATTTACGTACAGGTGCACCTAAGAAAGGTGTGGAACAACGCTCTGAAGTGATTGGGCAATTATCTTCTGAAGTTTTTGCAATGTCAACAAGTGAAGAAATGAAATCTTATATTGACGAGCTAATGAAGGAAGAGGTTTTTGCTCAATTACCATACATAACGCAAAAGACTGTACAAGATTGCAAAAAGGATTATGATCGCAATAAGAAAATTCCTCAAGATGAGCATAAGGAATTCACAATGTTAGCATCGAAGGCAGAAAGTGTATGGGAAGAAGCAAAAGAAACAGCTGATTTTGAACTTTTCCAACCATATCTTGAAAAAATCGTAGCCTTTGAAAAGAAATTCGTTGAGTATTGGGGATATGAGAAGAATAAATATGATACGTTACTAGATATGTATGAGCCTGGTATGACGGTAGAGATTTTAGATGAAGTATTCGGAAAGCTGCGTAATGAAATTGTTCCTTTAGTACAGAAAATCTCTGAAAGCAACAATAAACCAAAGGTAGATTTCTTGTTCGAACATTTTCCGAAGGAAGCTCAAGAGCGTTTTAGTTTAGAAGTATTGAAGGAGCTTCAATACGATTTTGATGCAGGGCGATTGGACGAAACCGTGCATCCATTTGCGATTACGATTAACTCAAATGACGTACGTATTACGACTAAGTATGATGAAAATGACTTCCGTTCCGCAGTGTTTGGTACGATTCATGAATGTGGCCATGCTACATATGAGCAAAACATTTCGAAAGATTTAGCAGGCACAAGTTTATCTGATGGAACGTCTATGGGAATTCACGAATCACAATCGTTGTTTTTCGAGAATTTTATCGGCCGAAATTATAATTTCTGGAAGAAAAACTATCCATTTTTACAGGAAGTTGCTCCAACCCAGTTTGCTGATGTCGGTTTAGATGAGTTTTACCGTGCAATCAATGAATCGAAACCTTCATTGATCCGAATTGAGGCAGACGAACTTACGTATGCTTTGCATATTATGATTCGTTATGAAATTGAAAAAGGTCTTATTAACGATGAAATTCAAGTTAAAGACTTACCGAAAGTTTGGAATGAAAAGTATAAAGAATATTTAGGAGTTGAACCAGCAAATAATGGTGAGGGTGTCCTGCAAGATGTTCACTGGTCTGGAGGTAGCTTTGGTTATTTCCCATCCTATGCATTAGGATATATGTATGCTGCTCAATTCAAGCAAGCAATGCTTAAGGATATTCCAAACTTTGATGAGCTGTTGGCAGAAGGAAATGTAGGACCAATTAAGCAGTGGTTAAATGAAAAAATTCACCAGTACGGTAAATTGAAAGAACCGTTAGAACTTCTTCAAGATATTACAGGAGAAGGATTGAATGTTCAATATTTAATTGACTACTTAAAAGAAAAATATACTGCGATTTACAATCTGTAAACTCTATTATACTTTATAAGTAGGACCCTGATTCGAGAATAGGGTCCTGCTTTTATTTTTGTGTATCTATAATCAGTGTTGTTTGTAAAATATTGAATATACGAAAATTTAATGAGATAATAATTGTTCAATAGAATGAAAGAAAGTTTAGCAGAATGGGGAAATAAACTGTGGGAGAAACGAAAACGTATACATATAGTCTGTATGTTATTTTGGCAGCATTATTTTGGGGTATAATCGGACTATTTGTAAAAAAACTTATTGATTTAGGGTTAACGCCAATGGAAATAGTTGCAGTCCGAGTAATGTTTTCTAGTTTGTTTTTATTTATATATGGACTAATTTCTAAGAGAAAAGAAATGAAAGTAGCTTTAAAGGATATGCATTTATTTATTGGGACTGGAATTTTAAGTATTGCCTTTTTCAATTGGGCTTACTTTACAGCTATTGATATGATTTCTTTATCGGTTGCAGTCATTTTGCTATATACTGCACCTGCATTCGTCATGATCATGTCCGTATTGTTTTTGAAAGAAAAATTGTCAGCTAGTAAGGTGTTATTGCTATGTATGACATTGCTTGGCTGTTTTTTAGTTACAGGTTTAAACAGCGATATGTTAGTTGGCGGAGATTTGATAGGTTATTTGATTGGGCTTGCCTCTGGTTTTGGATACGCACTATACAGTATCTTTGGCAAGTTTGCAGTTAAAAAATATACGTCCTATACAATTAGTTTTTATACTTTTCTTGTAGCAACGATCGCTCTTGTTCCGATGACAGAAATCTGGACTATATTCCCAGTGATTATGAATATTGAAACGATGTTAAATATTATTGGTTTAAGTTTGATTTCAACAGTATTTGCATTTTTGTTGTATACGAAAGGGTTACAGGGGATTGAGAGCAGTAAAGCTTCTATTTTAGCGACGGTTGAGCCACTAGCAGCTATGGTGATCGGTATAGTTATTTTTCAAGAAATAATTACAGGTGTGCAACTATTAGGTGGGGCTTTAATTTTTATTAGCGCAACATTGGCCAGTGTTGATTTCAAGGCGTTTATTAAGAAGAAGACTGCTGTTTAGATAGAATATAAGATGGAGTAGATAATAGTTTATATGATTGCCTAACAAAAAAAAGAAGCTGTACCAAAGTAGCATTTAAGTAGCTTTTTGTGCAGCTTCTTTTTATTGTTAAAGCTCTGTTATCGTTTGTTGTTGATTTTCGTAATTTTTGTTTATTGACCTTGCGGGCGGCGACTCCTGTGGGTTAAGCGTGCAGGCCGATACACCGCAGGAGCTTTGCTTCCTTGGAGGATTGGCGCATGCCCCATGGAAAGCGTCCGCCCGCAGTGAAAATCAACAATAGTATTTAACAGAGCCATTGTTAAAAGAATTTATAACCTGGTGATCCAGGAGGAGCATTTTGAATCATATCAACAAACGGTATTGTGTAAGCGAAGATGATTAACAGTACCATAATGAAAATCCAAAGTTTCCAATTTTCAAAAACTAAAGGAGATGCTGGAGTATTTGGTGCACTTTCTCCAACAGGGAATTCTTGTTCTCCTTTTGGTGCAAAGAAGGCAAGATTAATGAAAATATAAATGACTAATATGATACCGATGAATAAGATTGCTCCACCAACAGCTTGAGCATATTGATAAGGAATCCATGCTAGTGCTTGCTCTGAATCGGCATATGTAGAGAAAGATGAACGACGAGGTGCTCCTAGTAAACCGGCAGCATGCATCGCACCTGACATGAATGTCATACCAATAGCCCAAATAACAGCTTGTACGATGGCTAGTTTATTCATTGCCTTTGTTAAAACACGTCCTGTTAAATGAGGCACAAGCCAATACATAATACCGAAGTATGTTAAAACAACAGAGGTTGCTAAAGTTAAATGGAAGTGACCTGTTACCCAAACCGTATTGTGAACTACTTGGTTCAATTGGTTGGACGCATTAACCATACCACCAGCACCTGCAGGAATAAAAGCAAGCATACCGATGAATGGAACGATAAAACGTGCATCTCCCCATGGAAGCTTCTTAACCCAACCGAATAATCCAGTTGCACCCTTTGAACGACCGTACATTTCGAATGTTCCGAACATTGAGAATGCTGTCATTAAAGAAGGTACAACAACTAAGAAAGTTAAAATAACTTGTAGGAACTTCCATGCAGGATCAATACCTGGCTCTAATAACTGATGATGGAATCCTACTGGAACTGAGAAAATTAAGAATAGAATAAACGACATACGTGCTAATGAATCAGAGAATACATTCATTCCAAGTACTTTTGGAATAACAACATACCAACACATGTAGGCAGGTAGTAGCCAGAAGTAAACGAGTGGATGTCCAAATACCAAAATAGTGTGCGGCTAATTAGAACATCAATTGTATCTACTAAGTTTAAAGACCAAGGAAGCATTTGTCCTAATACGGTTGCAGCGACACCGATTGTGGCAACAATCCAAAGCACTGTATTAACAATTGCCATGAAAGTTAGTAGAGGACTAACTTTTCCAGGATTCGCTTTGCGCCATTTGACGTAATTGATAATCATCCCAGCACCAGCTAACCAACTTCCCACAACAACTAGAGTAAGTCCGATATAAAAAATCGGATGAGCTTGTAATGGAGCATAGAATGTAAATAGAACAGAAGCTTCTTTTAGTAATACCATTGTAGCAGCCATTGCTGTACCGATAGTCATGACAATGAAACCAATCCAACCTAATTTTCTCGCTAGGTCAGTTAATCCACCTGTTGTACGGCTGATAGCAGCAAATTGAAATCCCATAATGAAAAAAGTAGTTAGGACAAGTCCGAGTAATACGCCATGAACGGTTAATACTTGATAATAATCGATGCCTAGTGGAAGACTTACCTTTCCAGTTCGAACTAATACTTGAAGTAAACCTGCAAAACCTCCAATAGCTAGAGCGACAAACGCTACATAGAAGTGAGCCATTGATAATTTTGCATCGCGGGAATCTACTTTAAAACTTGATGATTTAAGCATTATTCTACCACCTCAATTCTGGAGTTCATCAAATGGTGACCAGTTCCGCAATATTCATTACATAACACTAGGAATTCTCCGGCCTTATTAAACGTTGCAACGTATTCACTAATATATCCAGGTTCAAGCATCATGTTGATATTAGTACCTGCAACGGCAAAACCGTGAATTACATCAGTTGTTGTTGCTATTATTTTTACTTTTGCCCCCTTTGGAACTTCGATATGTCCTGGATTGTACACGAAAGCTGAAGCTACAAAGACTAATTCATAATCCCATTCTTCTCCTTCAACTTTATGTAATCCAGGTTCACTAAATGGTTTTTCTTCAGTTACCTTAGCAGGATCAACGGTGGCCAAACAGCTAGGAGGTTGATTTCCCATATAGAAAGCACTAACCCCAAGAACCGTTAAGAAAAATAAAAGTGCAGCAGTTCCAAAAATAAGCCATATCTTTTCATACTTATGCATGTGCATGGCATTTCCTCCTTACCTTCTATAATCGATTTAAAAACAAGAAATACACACTAACCCAAGTAATAACAATTATAAAACCAACCATAAAAACGGAAGCGAGTGTCCCTTTTAAAGAACCGTGATCTTCGGTATGGACATCTGTCTTTTCTTTCAATTTCGACTGTGCCATTTTTTTCACTCCTTTCTATAATATAGAAATTACTATGAGTACATTAATATCATACAAAACCAATTTAATATTGCTAGATGGTATTTGTGACTTCACAAATTGTTCATTGTTTGTTTTTTCACTATAAAGATAGTGGAAAATTGTTGTATCGGTAAAATATCCCTTTTTTTCAAAAAAATAAATGTGAAGAAAATGTGAAGGGTAAATATTAATCTTGTCTGCTTCATCTTTTGTTAGCTTGTTTTGGACTACTTTTTTCCTAATTACCAGTAGTGATTATAGATTGATTTTAAGCTCTAGGATGCTCGCGTTTCGTGGGGTGTGCTGTGAGCCTCCTCGCCACAAAGAGCCAGCCCGGGATCTCACCTGTCTCGCTGATTCCACAGGAGTCTCGTACCTTCCGCTCCAATCATCTAACTTTTAGTGACTCGTTTCATTCTCTGAACTTGTTTGAAATCAGGTATTTCTATAGTGAAGGGTTATTACTGGAAAATACGAACAATTATGAGAAGTTGAAAACCTATATACAAATAAAAAAACCACTGATATAATGCAAAAATATTAATACGAAATACTCTCATATAAAGGCGAGAATATGGCTCGCTGGTTTCTACCAAGTACCTTAAATAACTTGACTATGAGTGACAATATTTTCCCAGAGATTATTGGCTCAGGCTAGATTGCTTCACTCTTTTTTATGAGAAAAGCATCTTGCCTGGGCCTTTTTTATTTCGATTTTGACAAGAGATTATCGAATCAAGGAAGAATATAACGAAGTTGGAGGCAAACAAATGGAAATATTGCAACGAAAAATTATAAAAGAGGGAAAGGTTTTATCTAATCATGTATTGAAGGTTGATATGTTTCTTAACCATCAAATGGACTCGAAGTTAATGAAGCAAATAGGTGAAGAGTTTGCTGCTCAATTTAACAATCAAGGGATTACAAAAGTATTAACGATTGAATCTTCAGGTATTAGACCAGGATTGATGACAGCTCTGGAATTAGGTGTACCGATGATTTTTGCCCGTAAACGCAAATCGCTAACTTTAACAGATGGCTTAATCACTTCTACAGTGTATTCTTTTACAAAGAAGGAGAGCAATGAAGTGACGATTTCAAAGGATTTTATAGGTGAAGGTGCTCGAGTTCTGATTATAGATGGCTTTTTAGCAAGAGGACAAGCTGCATTAGGCTTGATTGATATTACAAAACAGGCAGGGGCCGTGCCAGTAGGGGTTGGAATTGTTATTGAGAAGTCCTTTCAGGAAGGGCGTAACCTAGTGTTAGAAACAGGCGTTCAATTAGAATCATTAGCAAGAATTTCGTCTTTAGAAGATGGAAAAGTACAATTTGTAAATTAACTATTTGGAGGAAAATACAATTATGGAAAAGCAGCATCCTATTAAAATTATGTCTTTAGGAATTCAACATGTATTGGCTATGTATGCTGGAGCGGTAATTGTTCCATTAATCGTTGGAGGTTCTTTAGGTTTATCAGCAGAACAACTAACGTATTTAGTTTCAATTGATATACTCATGTGTGGTATTGCTACATTGTTGCAATTATATCGTAATAAATTCATGGGTATTGGATTGCCTGTTATGCTTGGATGTACGTTAACTGCCGTTGCTCCAATGATCTCAATTGGCAATCAGTATGGAATTGATAGCATCTTCGGTTCAATTATCGTATCGGGTTTAATTGTTGTTGTTATTAGTAAGTTTTTCGGTAAACTAGTAAAATTTTTTCCTCCAGTAGTTACTGGATCAGTAGTTACAATTATCGGAATTACATTAATCCCAGTAGCCGTAAATAATTTAGCTGGTGGAGAAGGTTCTGCCGATTTTGGATCTTTATCTAATTTAGCTTTAGGTTTTGGAACATTACTATCAATTATCGTTTTATACAAATTTTCAACAGGCTTCATGCGCTCAATTTCTGTATTAATTGGTTTAATTGTCGGTACTGTCGCAGCATTTTTTATGGGCAAGGTAGATATGACTTCTGTAATGGAAGCTTCATGGTTTCATATGCCCACTCCTTTTTACTTTGGTTTACCTGAATTTCACGTTGTACCTATCGTTACGATGACTCTTGTAGCAATTGTGAGTTTAGTTGAATCGATGGGTACATACTTTGCTTTAGGTGATATCTGCGATAAGGAAATAAAAAGTGAAGATTTAGAAAAAGGTTATCGAGCAGAAGGGCTTGCCAGTATCGTAGGTGGATTATTTAATGCTTTCCCTTACACAACTTTTTCACAAAATGTCGGTTTAATACAAATTTCAGGTGTTAAGACGAAAAATGTTATTTATTCAGCTGCCGGATTCCTTGTTTTATTTGGTTTAATGCCAAAAATGGGGGCATTAACTACAGTCGTTCCATCATCTGTATTAGGTGGTGCAATGATTGCAATGTTTGGAATGGTGATTGCAGCTGGTATTAAAATGTTAAGTAAAGTAGATTTCATTTCTCAAGAAAATCTGTTAATTATTGCTTGTTCCGTAGGTGTTGGTTTAGGAGTAACAGTAGTACAAGATTTATTCAGCCAACGTCCAAAAGGTCTAACGCTCTTAACGAATAATGGAATTGTTGCGGGAAGCTTAACAGCAATTGCTTTAAATATTGTATTTAATATAATAGGCATTACGAAAAAAGACGAAGTTGATGCCGCCTAACGCTGCTTAATCTTCATCTGATTACTAAAGGTTATCAGGATTATTAGCATCCTAATTATTATATAAACACACAAAAAAACGTCAGAGAGAATTTTGAACTGACGTTTTTTCTCTTATTTAACAAAGCCATTTATTTCAAGTGAAATCTCCAAAATCATCTTTTTATATCAATAAACGAGGCGATGGCCAACAACTTGTAACTTCCTAATTTAACTATCTAACTCGAAGGCTATGGCATTATGAGGTGATATTTACACCGCTTTTTTTAAGGTATTTTGTACAGTTCTTCCTTAAACTATGCTCTCTTTGGTTGACAAAAGATAAAATGATCGTAGTCATTCCAAATGTGCAGATGATCAGCACAATAACCACGAAGCCACAACACGCCGTTAATTCGTCTGAGATAAAAGCCTTTTGGGAAATCAACATCTTCATTTAATGCCTTTGATGCTATTGTGATAGAACCAGAAGGGGCTTGTTTTATCTGCATAGAATGATTCGAACTACCTTCTGGTTGATCTAAATACGCTAGTCTTAAGTATGGACCTAACTCTATTGGACACAATTCTAAACCAAGATCGTTTGCTTTTTTATAAATCTGACTAGTAGTAGCACCGTTTGGAAAGCCTAGATTGCCAACGGTAAGTTCGATTGTTTGTAGACAAAAAGTTTCTTCGAAAGTCATAAATCTTTCGTCATCTATTAGCCTCTTTCCATATTCGTTCAATGAGATAGAAGATTGTTTTAAACGATCGATAAGCTGAGATTTCGTAAATCCTCCAATATCCACGGTTCTTATAATAATTGGACAGTCAGGGTAAATTTTCTCCGTTTTGAAACTCATTCGTATTGCTCCCTTCACTAAATAGGTAATTCATTATTTAATAGTTTACCATTCTTTAAACCTCCTCGTTTTCTATTTAAAAAATTTTAAAAATATATAAATTTATAAGAAAATATAGAAAATACTTAAAATGTTAACTTTTCACTCAGTAATTAGTTGTTTTTTAGAACTATAATGAAATAGAAGATGCATATTGTTAAACAACGAAGATAGGGGAGAGAGAAATGGGGACTTTGCAAGTAGATAAAGGGGATAAAAAAGAGAAAAAAATTCTTTGGCTTTTTGTAGCAACTGTAGCTTTATTAATTATTATGTTCATGCCAACTCCAGAGGGTTTGCCGGAAATGGGGCAAACGGCATTAGCAATATTGGTATTCGCTGTGATTCTTTGGATTACTGAGGCTGTATCTTATCCTGTCAGTTCTATGATGATTATTGGTCTAATAGCTATTTTGTTGGGGATAAGCCCATCTATAGAAGATCCAAGTGTAACAATAGGTTCTGGTGCTGCTTTAAAAATGGCATTAGCGGGATTTAGTAATTCTGCTGTAGCTTTAGTAGCTGGTGCATTATTTATTGCTGTTGCTATGCAGGTAACCAATTTACATAAACGAATTGCGTTGCTTATTTTATCAAAAGTAGGATCGAAAACAAAAAATATTGTAATAGGTGCTATTCTTGTATCATTTATTTTGGCATTATTCGTTCCAAGTGCAACAGCTAGAGGAGGAGCTTTAGTTCCAATTCTACTTGGAATGGTTGCAGCTTTTGGGATGGCAAAAACGAGCAAATTAGGAGCACTTTTGATTATTACAGCTGCTCAATCGATTTCTATATGGAATGTGGGGATTAAAACAGCTGCAGCCCAAAATATGGTTGCACTAGGTTTTATAGAAGAAACATTAGGAGAAACAATTTCTTGGGGCCAATGGTTTTTATATGCAGCTCCATGGTCGATTATTATGTCGATTGCATTATACTTTATTATGCTGAAAGTCATTCCGCCCGAAACAAATGAAATAGAAAATGGGCAATCGATGGTTTATCAACAATTATTGTCACTAGGTAAATTAAAAGCAGAAGAATTGCGACTAATCATCATTTCGATATTACTATTATTCTTTTGGGCAACTGAAGGAGTTATACATGACTTCGACACGACCACAGTTACTTTCATCGCTGTAGCTGTGATGCTTACACCGAAAATTGGCGTATTTACGTGGGAGCAAGCTGAAAAATCAATTCCATGGGGTACTATTATTGTATTTGCGGTTGGTATATCTTTAGGATCGATTTTATTATCAACAAAGGCTGCCTCTTGGCTAGCAGATGGTTTCTTTGGATTACTAGGTATTGAAAATATGCCGATTATTGGTTTAATTGCACTTTTATCAGCATTTAATATATTAATACACTTAGGCTTTGCTAGTGCAACAAGTCTCGCTTCAGCACTTATCCCAATTTTTATTGCATTAGCT
>Ga0233379_1000087_pt1 | contig 12699 bp, 11 predicted proteins | sample ElkDunMinimDraft_8_FD_180679 | JGI IMG/M metagenome (GOLD analysis project Ga0233379, IMG submission 180679) | Fecal eukaryotic communites from dung pellets of Tule Elk in California, USA - Elk Dung F1 | ecosystem: Host-associated > Mammals > Digestive system > Large intestine > Fecal | place...
AGAATGTGTAAAAAACGCCACGTAGCAACGTGACGTTGTAAAATCAATCATCCAAATTTTTGACGATAGCCGCATTTACGGCAAAGCTCCTCCACCGCTTCTCGGCGTGAAAAACCATCTACTAAATTATTAGCCCGCTCGCTTTCTACAATATCCGAAAACGACTGCTCATTAACATTTCCTAAGTTAATGACACCTTCACCGTCTAAGCAGCAAGGAACGACTGTACCATCAACTAAAATTGCCGCCTGACTACGAAGTGCATGGCAAAAACCTTTTCCTGTATATTCTGGCTCAAGCAAGCTCGGCCATTTAAACTCATGGTCTTGGTTTAAATAAACATTCGGCGCAATTTTCACACCTTTACCTGGCTCAACTCGTTCTTCGATTTTAAATGACAAATTATATTCTTTTTCAAGAATGTCTAATGTCTCAGCATTTTTGCGACGATCCACATCTGTTTGATCATCACGCTGTATATTCCATAAACGATATGAAAAAATAACGTTATGCTCCCGCGCATCACGTACAAACTCTAAAATATCACCTAAATATTTCTCACGATTTTCTGAGCCTTCATGACCATCAAAGCTATGCAGTGAAAAGTTCATTTGACGAAGTGCTGGTTTACCGAGTAGCTTTTCACGTTGCTTTTTAATGAGCGTACCGTTTGTCGTAATATTTACTTTAAAACCTCGTTCATGGGCCGCATCTAGCAGTTGGTCAATGCGCGGATGTAATAGCGGCTCTCCCTTTACATGAAGGTAAATATATTTTGTATGTGGTCGAATTTGGTCTAAAATCTTCTCAAACTGTTCCACTTTAATCAGCCCTTTTGCACGTTGCGTAGGCGGACAAAAACTACAAGCCAAATTACAAACACTCGTAATTTCTATATAAACTTTTTTAAATGTTTTCACTCTCATTCACCTAGTCTTTTATTTTCACATCCTCTATTCTAGCAGACTTTCAATAGAATTAGAAAAAGGGTGCCTATCCCTTTAAAGACACCCCTTCTATTTCAATATAATTTTAGATTGATTAACTATTCACAATAAATAAATTTAAAAACAGTTATTTCTATATTCGAATATAAGTCAAGTCTGTAGCCTTCGCGCTTTGCCACAGCCAGAGCAGGAACTAGCGTTGGAAAAACACGCTATTTCCTTCCCTGGCTCCTGTGGCTGTGTCGCGCTACGGCAAAAGCGAATCCTTAATTTATATTCTAGAAAAGCTCCCCAATACTTCTTCATATTTAGCCCAAAATAAAAAAACATTACAAAATAAATAGATTTCATTATTAACTGTAAAAATAACTTCTAAATATGAAGAAAGCAATTGCCTTTTAGTCGTTCGCGCATTTGCCTGCCGCAGAACGAACCGTGGAGACAACGCAGTTGGCTCTGCGGTTTGGCGGCTAGCGCGAACGACTGATGACAATCAAAAGTAGGTAATTTTTATTTTCGATTTTTTACTATTAGTATTTTCAGCATTCATTTCTGCTCATATTAATTAACTATATAAATGACAGGCAACAAAATGCCCTGGTTCATGCTCTGTCCAACGAGGAGATTTTAATGCGCATTCCGCCATCGCCTTTGGACAACGGGTATGAAATACACAACCTGATGGCAAATTGATAGGGCTTGGGATTTCTCCCTTTAAAATAATACGTTCGCGTGCTTCTTCAATATCTGGATCTGGGATAGGTATGGCTGATAATAAAGCTTCTGTATAAGGATGTAATGGTTTTTCATACAATGTTTTACTCGTTGTGAGCTCCATAATCTGCCCTAAATACATAACCGCAATTCGATTTGAAATATATTTTACCATTGATAGATCATGTGCAATAAAAAGGTAAGTTAAGCCTTTTTCCTTTTGTAGCTTTTGAAGTAATCTAACAACTGATGCTTGTACAGATACATCCAAAGCCGAAATAGGTTCGTCTGCAATAATAAAATCTGGATTTAATGCTAACGCACGGGCAATCCCTATACGTTGGCGTTGACCACCTGAAAATTCATGCGGATAACGATTCGCATGATCGCGATTTAGTCCCACACTTTCTAATAGTTCGATAACTCGCGCCTTTTGCTCTTCTTTTGTTTTGTAAATGCCATGCACTTCAAGCGGCTCTGCAATAATTTCAAGTACAGTCGAACGAGGATTTAACGATGCATATGGATCTTGAAAAATCATTTGCATGCCTCGAATCAGTTTATTTTTTTCCTCTTTCTTTGATGTATGTACATTTTTTCCTTGAAAAACGACTTCACCGTCTGTTGCATTATATAACCCCATAATTGTACGTCCTGCTGTCGACTTTCCGCATCCAGATTCACCTACAAGACCAAACGTTTCTCCCTTAAAAATATCAAAGGAAATGCCATCCACTGCTTTTAATGTTGCTCCTTTTCCTAAATCAAAATGTCTTTTTAAATCACGAACGGATAATAAAACTTCATTCCCCATCATCATACCCCCTAGATGTATCGTCTCACATGTGTAACTTCTTGATTTAACGGATGTCCTTGAAGATTTATCACTTCTATTTTTTTGCCTAAAATAGATGTATGCAGTAGTCTATTATTGTCTAAATAAATACCTACATGACTTACTTTCTCTTTTTTAGAAGCTGAAAAAAACACTAAATCTCCTGATTGCCAAGCTTCTCTATTTTTTAAATCTACTTCATGCCCGCCTTTTGCTTGATCACTTGCATCTCGAGGTATCTTATAGCCACAAGCTTTCATCGCATTATAAGTCAGGCCAGAGCAATCATATCCATATGATGACATCCCTGCCCAGAAATAAGGAATATCTAAAAACTTTAACATTTCATTTGCAATAGCGGTCGCATCCTTCTTTTGAAATCCATTATTTTCTGTTGCAAAGTCAACGGCAAACTTCAATACCTTTCCTTTTCCATGAGGTGTAGCGACAATATAGACATGCTCTTCTTCAGCAAGCACTGGTAAAACTGTATTAAAAGATAAAACGATTAATGGCATTTCCTCTAAAGTGAATAACTGTGTGCGCAATTCCTTTACTTTCACATAACCAATTCCCTCTGACATAGCGTTCTTTTCTAATTGTACGATTGGCATCCAACCTGGATAGCCTGTATTGACATCGCGGTAAAGTTGATTAATCGCTCTCACTTTCGCCCATTCACCCTGAATTTCATCTACTGCTAGTTCTTCTCCGTACAACACTTGTGTCACAATACGATTTTCATAGCAAAGTGCTTCCCGTTGTTGTCGTGTCATTTCATCTATCCAATCTGATATGAGAGCTGGACGAGCAATCCCATATTGATCTACCGTACGAACTATACTAGGATCAGGCCAAATAGATGCTACACTTACTGCACACATATACTTATCCGTCATGTAACACACCTTCCTTTATTCCGTTAATTCCCAATCCCGGATTATTCGCGAATGTTACAACACGGCCATGATATTGAATACCTCCATCGATTATTTCTGCTGCAAGCATTAATGGTGCATCAAAATCATAGCGTGTAATATTGCGCTGGCTCGCAGCAAAATGAGCTGCTGCCGATAAGCCAATTTTCGTCTCAATCATACTACCGACCATACATTCCACACCGTATGCTTCAGCCATTTTATTCATTTGCATCGCCTTATAAATGCCGCCTGATTTCATTAGCTTTAAATTCACAAGGTCTGCTGCGCGCATTTCCAACAGCCGCTTCAGGTCGACTGGTGAAAAAATAGCTTCATCTGCCATGATTGGCGTATACGTATGGTCTGTCACATATTTCAGCCCTTCGAAATCATGCTTAATGACTGGCTGCTCAATAAGTTCAATTGCTAATCCTGCATCCTCCATTTGGCGAATTGCTTTAACCGCCTCTTTTGCGTTCCAGCCTTGGTTCGCATCTAGACGTAGCTTTATGTCATAGCCAACATGTTCACGAATCGCTTTTATTCGTGCTATATCTTCGCTAATATGACCGATTCCGACTTTTATTTTTAATACGTCAAAACCAGCGGCAACATATTGTTTCGCATCTTCTACCATTTCTTCTGGCGCATTCACACTCACTGTAAAATCCGTTTCGACCGAGTCTCTATATCCTCCCAAATAACGGTATAACGGCTGTTCAACTTGTTGTGCAAGCAAATCAAAAATCGCCATGTCTAACGCGGCCTTTGCACTCGTATTACCAATGATTGTTTCATGAAGAATCGTAAAGAGCTGTTCTGCATTCGCTAAGTCCTTCCCTAGCAAGACGGGTGCTAAAATTTGATCAATTGTATGTTTAATACTAACGAGCGTTTCTCCTGTAATGACATGGGTTGGTGGGGCCTCACCGTATCCTTTTCTTCCTGCTTCATCTGTTATTACAACATAAATCGAATATGCTGTTGTCACTGTACGTAATGCAGTTTTAAATGGCTTTATTAAAGGGACCGATACTTCAAACGTTTCAATTGATTGAATCTTCATCGTACTCACTCCTTATTCAACACCTGGTGCTAGGCGTAATACTTTATTCCTCGTATCTAGCTCTGCTTCAACACCTAATGGAATAGCAAAATGTGGCTGACAATGCCCAATCTTAAAACCTTTCATGACAGGATATGGGCGATCCTTGAAATAATCATCAAGCACCTCTTCTAATGTTAAGGAAGGCTTATCTCCTTTTGGTTTTGCATCAGCAAAATCTCCAATAACAACGCCGGCTACTACATCTAGTTTGTTTGCCTGACGAAGCTGATTTAACATGCAATCTACTCGATATGGTTCCTCATTAATATCTTCTATTAATAAGAGTTTTCCGCTTGTTTCGACTTCGAATTTTGTACCAATTCCATTTGCTAAAAGCGACAAATTACCGCCTACAATTTCTGCTGTTGCTACACCATCACTTAGCACTTCTAGCTTGCTAATCGATTCATCATATGTGAGCGTTTTTGGCTCAAACAGTTGCTCAAACATCTTAGCAGATAGCTCCTCAAAATCATCACCCGCTACATCTGATGTGAGCATTGGTCCATGGAACGTAACTAAATTAGCCAACTGCCCAAATGATGTATGTAAAAACGTAATATCTGAATAACCCCAAAATACTTTCGGATTATTTCTAATTAACTCGAAATCTATTTTGTCCGTAAAACGTGCTGCTCCGTATCCACCACGTGAACAAATAATCCCTGCAATGTCTGGATTTGCGAACATATCATGTAAATCCGCTAAGCGCTCTTCATCCTTGCCGGCCAAATATCCCCAACGATTACTTGCATGTTTCCCTAGCTTATAATTTAATCCAAGCTTTTCTAAAAACGGTATCGCCTTTTCTAATTGCCCATCACGGTAAGGACCAGATGGCGAAATAATACCGATTGTATCTCCTTTTTTTAATCTCGCTGGTTTTTGTCTCATCCCCATTACCTCCCCTTTATTTTCACATGTATACGTATGACCTGTTCATCTATATACATCTAAAAAAAATTTAATTAAAATTGCGACGTCTAAAGACGCCGCAATTTTCAACAAATACTTAGTTTTTATCTGCTTTTTTCAGCTCAATTGAACCTACTGTTGGGCGAGTAATACCTGTAACACTTGATTTTTGTAAAACTGCACCGTTATAGAAATATAGTGGTACAAGTGGAGCTTCGTCGATTAAAATACGTTCTGCTTCAAGTAGATAATTCCAACGTTGTTGAGCATCTACTTCTTGACGAGCTTTTGCGATTAATTCATCGAATTGTGCATTTGACCAACCAGTACGATTCATCGCTGTGTTTTCTGTTGTGAAGTTTTCTAATGCATTAATTGGATCTGCATAGTCATGACCGAATGTAGAGCGAGAGAATTGTAGCTTTAACGCTACTTGATCTTCACGGAATACAGACCATTCCATATTTTGAATCAATAAATCTACGCCTAGTACTTGCTTCACTTGGCTCTGAATTGTTTCTGCTACACTCTTCAGGACATCACTTGTATTGTATGTCAGCTCAACTTTAGGCATTGTTTCTAATGTCCAGCCTTCTTCTGCTAAGCCTTCTTCTAATAATTGTTTTGCTTTTGCAGCATCGTGGCTAATTAAAGAACCTTGTGCATCGCGGAAATCTTTACCGTCTGGACCTTTAAATCCATAAGATACAAATCCGTTCGCTACTTTATTGCCAGTTTTCACTACATAATCAACGATTTCTTGCGAGTTGATAGCATAAGAGAATGCTTGACGAATCTTTTTATTCGTAAATGGCTCTTGTGTTACGTTAAAGCGGTAGAAGTGTGTACCTGCTAAATCGTAAATAATTGCTTCTGGGTCATCTAATAATGTATCTGCTAACTCCGCAGGAATACTTGTAATATCAAGCTCACCTGTTTGATACATTTGATAAGATGTATTCGAATCATTCACCATTGCCCATTCGATACGATCTAACTTCACTGCATCTTTATCCCAATACGTGTCGCTCTTTACGAATATCATATTCTCTTCATGGTTCCACGTTTCTAACTTGAATGGACCGTTTCCTACAAATGATTCTGCATCTGCAAACCATTGTGGATTTTCAGTTGCTACTTTTTCATTTACAGGGAAGAATGTTGGTAATGTGATCATTGATAAGAAACCATCGAACGGCGCCATTAATTTTACTTCGAATGTTTTTTCATCCGTTGCTTTAATCGCAACACCTTCAGCAGTGCCAGAACCTTCGTTATATGCTTGTGCCCCTTCAATATAACCTGTCGCTAAAAATGCAGAGTATGATGCTGTTTCTGGATTTAACATATGTAGCCATCCGTAAACAAAATCATTCGCTGTCACTGAGTCACCGTTTGTCCATTGTGCATCTCGTAATTTAAATGTGTACGTTAAACCATCTTCTGACACATTAACTGATTCAGCCATTGCTGGTTGTGGCTCTAGATTGTCATCTAATCGTACTAAACCTTCCATTAAGTTGTTTAATGGATCCCAAGATACCGAGTCAAACCCGATTGATGGGTCAAATGAAGTTGGTTCATTACTATTATTTAAATAAAGAACCTTTTCATCAGATGTACTTGCTTCTTCTGTGTCACCTGCATCATCAGTCGTTGCACTTTCATCATCTTCCTTTGCCGTACAGGCAGCTAGTACAAGTACTAAAACTGAAAGAAGCAATAATGATAACCACTTTTTCATAAAAATCCCCCTTATTCTTTCTTTATATGTGAAGCATTTTCATGCCATTCACCCTTTAGTTACATACGTGCTCGTGGATCTTGGAGCCAACAATGAACTTCATGCTCATTCGTTAGCTTTGTTACGTCTGGCTGTATTTTATTGCACACAACCATTGCCTGTGGACAACGCGCTGCGAATGCACAACCAGGCGGTGGTGCAAATAAATCTGGTGGTGTGCCATCAATAGGCTGTAGCTCCTCTTCTACTAAATCTAGGCGAGGAACGGAATTTAATAACCCCTTTGTATATGGGTGCTTTTGATTATAAAAAATATCTCGTTTACTACCAATCTCAATAATGTTTCCTGCGTACATAACGGCAATACGATCTGCTATTTTTGCTACAACACCTAAATCATGTGTAATTAAAATAATAGAAACGCCTGTCCGTTCTTGGATTTCTTGAAAGAGCTCTAAAATTTGTGCCTGGATTGTTACATCGAGCGCTGTTGTTGGTTCATCCGCAATGAGTAGCTCTGGTTCACAAATGAGCGCAATCGCAATGACAATTCGTTGTCGCATTCCTCCAGAAAATTGATGTGGATATTGTTTTAAACGCTCTTCAGGATTAGATAAGCCTACTAAAGACAACATCTCAATCGCTTTTTTCTTTGCTTCTTTATTGCTAATTTTGTAATGTGTCTTTAATCCTTCTGTTAACTGTTCTCCAATCGTTAATGTTGGATTTAACGCCGTCATTGGATCTTGGAAAATCATCGATATGTCCATTCCTTGGACTTCACGAAACTGCTTCCTCGTATAATGCTTGAAATCTTTCCCTTTAAAGATGATTTTACGAGCTGTTACTTTTCCAGGCGGTTGAGGAACAAGTCCCATAATGGCATTTGATGTTACACTTTTGCCACAACCTGATTCCCCAACAATCGCTAATGTTTCCCCTTTGTATAGTTGAAATGAAGCACCTCGAACAGCTTGTACAGAACCGCCGTATGTTGTAAATTCAACCCTTAAATCCTCTACATCTAAAACGATTTCTCGTGTTTCCTGAACTGAATTGGGTTGAAGAATGTAAGTTTTTTTTGAAGTATTATCTTGTAATGTTTGATTCATCTACTTACCTCCTTAACTTTGGATCAAGTGCATCTTGTAACCCATCACCTAACGTATTAAACGCATACATCGTTAATGAAATGAACAGTGCAGGGAAGAATAGACGCCACCAGTAACCTGTGGAAATCACAGAGATTGCATCATTCGCCATCACTCCCCAGGATGCATATGGCGCTTGAATACCGAGCCCTAAGAAACTTAAGAAAGCTTCAGCAAAAATTGCACTTGGAACTGTTAATGTCATTTGTACAATGATTGGACCCATCGTATTTGGAAGCAAGTTTTTACGAATAATACGCATTGTCCCCGCACCAAATGATTTAGAGGCAGTCACAAATTCATAGTTTTTCAGTTGCAGCACTTGTCCACGAACAATACGCGCCATCCCAATCCAACCGGTAATTGTTAATGCAACAATAATTGTTGTCATGCTTGAACCCATAACAACCATTAATAAAATGACAACAATTAAGTTCGGTAGTCCGTATAAAATTTCAACGATACGCATCATCACTGAATCTGTGCGTCCACCTTTATACCCTGCAATACCGCCATAAATAACACCGACTAAAAAATCAATTGTTGCTGCGGCAATCCCTACAAAAAGTGAAATTCGTGCACCGTACCATGTTCGGGTAAAAACATCTCGCCCTAATTCATCTGTCCCAAACCAATGCACGCTATTTGGTGCTAAATTTTGATTTGGTAAATTGATATCGGTTACAGAATGTGGCGAAACAATTGGCACTACAATCGCTAAAATAACTAAAATGACTAAAAATATTAAGCTAATCATCGCCATAATATTTTTTCTTAAGCGACGCCAAGCATCAGCCCAATAAGATAATGCTGGTCGTACTACTAGCTCTTTTCCTATGTCATCCTTTTGTGCAGGTGTAAACCAATCTTGAGGAATGTCTTTTATATGCGTCATTATGCTTCTCCCTCCTTTTTATGCAACTTAATACGAGGGTCTAAAAAGCCGTAGACGATATCTACTAAAAACAGCGAAAATACTAAAAATGCACTATAAAATACGGTTGTTCCCATAATGAGTGGATAATCCCGATTGTTAATACTTTCAACAAAGTACTTGCCCATCCCCGGAATACCGAAGATTTGTTCAATAACGAATGTACCTGTTAAAATACCTGCTAACATCGTCCCTAAAATTGTGACAACAGGCATTAATGCATTGCGTAATGCATGGCGAACGACAACTCGCCATGGCTTTAACCCCTTTGCTCGAGCCATTTTAATATAATCCTGTGTTAAAACTTCCAACATGCTCGCACGGGTTAGACGTGCAATAATTGCCATTGGTCCTGTTGCTAATGCTAATGTTGGTAGCACCATATGGCTTACGCTTTGCCACGTTGCTGCTGGGAACCATCCCCAATATACAGCAAACACTTGAATAAATAATGTCGCTAATATAAAGTTCGGTACGGATATCCCAATAACAGCTATCGTCATTGCTAAGTAATCGATAACACCGTTATGCCGTAATGCAGCGATTGTGCCAAGCGTAATCCCTGATATTAATGCAACCACTATCGCGATAATGCCAAGCTCAAATGAAATAGGAAATCCCCGTTCAAGTAATTCATTCACTGTTTCAGTTGGTTTCTTAATAGAAGGCCCGAAATCAAATGTGACAATGCGTTTTAAATACGTAAAATATTGCACATAAATGGGTTCATCTAAATTATAGTACCGCTCTAAATTCGCTTGAATTGTAGGATTCGTTGTTCGATCAGAATCAAATGGCGAACCCGGTATTTTTAGCATTAAAAAGAATGTTAACGATGCAATTATGAGAATTGTAATAATCATCATGACAAAACGTTTTAAAATATAACGTAACATCTACTCAAGCCCCCTTTGTGTTATCTCTTCGTTTGTAGAAGGAGTCCTACTTATCATTTTGAAAGGGACTATCACTTTTAACACAATCCTATTCGTAATGCTTGTTTCTCCACTGTTCCCCCGCATTATTCACGTTAAAAATTGTAGAATTCTTAGCACTTCATAATAATCCTCCGTAACAAACTCTACAGTATTATGCGGTTTGAACGTTGCCCCAGGATAAAATGAATTACGGTATGCTTTCGTATGATCTTTATAAATAATTTCAACAACAAATTTTTCTGGTCGCTCTATTTGTAACGATGCTCGGTCTACTTTCATCGCTTCTTCTACTAAGCGCTTTGTTTCTTGAATGACAAGCTTCGGACTAAGACTAATTGTCGCTCCGCCTCTGCCTTCTTTAATGGCTAGCGTAACAATTTGTTCATTTATCGCATTAATTTCCTCAATAAGTCCTTGATCCCCACTAACAAATGCTACTGGAACATTATGTAGAGATGCTGCATACGTGTTGATTAAAAATTCGCTCACATATTCTCCATTAATTTTGACATCCGCATAAGTACAAAGCGTATGAGCTAAAGGATTGCGCTCACTGCCTCCCTTACTGTGATAGCCAATATAAATTGCTCGATCAAACGATTCATCTAGCCCTGCTACCATACACATCGGATCATATGTCCACCCGCGAATTACTTTGACATTGACAGGTAGATTTGAAATATCGATATTTCTTGCAGAATCATGGGCATCTTTTAATAAAATTTCCGTTGCACCACCAGCAATAGCACCTTCAATTGCTGCCTCCACTTCCTTCGTCATCTGTTTGGCGAATGGCACATATTCTGGTGCATTCAATTCTGTCTCCCGCCAATTCGTTGTACCTGTAATCCCCTCAATATCTGCACTAATATATACTTTCACAGTAATCACCGACCCTTTGTTTGCACTTTTTAAACTGAACATCCCTACTAAAATATTTATTTAGCATTCTTCAATTTTAATGATTTGTTAACTGAACGTTTAAAGCTCCATATATGGCGTACTCTCTTGCTAAACGTTTTGCCCACATAAAATTGCCATAATCATAATGCCACCATTCTGCTGAATAGTTCGTGAACCCGACTTCCCGCATGCAGTTATAAAGCAGACGTCGATTTTTTCTCGCCTCATCATTTACACCTGGATGCGCTTCAAAATAGTCTGTTGCCGAGCTTTCATGCATTTCATCAAAGCCCGTTCCCATATCTAATGGGTTCCCTTCTATATCGCCTAAAGTTAAATCGACTGCTCCCCCAGTCAAATGAGGTGCTGGTCGGTCATGATTAATCGTTGGAAACGCAACGTATTTTAATGTTTCTCCTAATATTTCGTTTTCTGTGAAATGAGGATACACTTTTCGCATTTCTTCGTAATAATGATTAAATAAATATTGTTGAACTTGGAGTGGTCTATAGCCATCAAATAAAATAAAGCTATATTGTTCTGGCAGTAACTCAATAGCTTGTACGACTTTCTTATATGTTGCCTCACGCAAATATATATCCTTCAAACTATGTGGTATATGTTGTGAATGGTAAATTGGTTTTGTGAAGATTCTAGGGTGTTGGTTTTCTTGTATACGTACAAGTTTTTCGTTATTTTCTTGTATAAGAGGATTTGCTGAATAATTATTAACTGTTATTTGTCGTATTGGACGCGACATTTTTTCGAACAAAATGAATTGTCCACCTCCTCTTGCAAAGCCAGTTGTAAGAAAAATCTATTTTTAGACAATTCTATATTTTCATTAAATTTAACATAAATTCCACATCTTGCAAACACTATTCACATATTTTAGAATAGCATTCCGATAGAAAATGTTATTAAATTACGAGAATTCAATGTTTTTAGAGTGCATTCACGGAATGATAAATAATACATTTCTAAGCTTTATTACACTATTTGTCATGACGTATTTTAAGAACGATATAGCCCTCTATTTAGGCCATTTATTTACCTCCTAAAAGATTATCGAATTATGTAGTTTTTTGTATTAATTAGACATTTCTTTTCATACACTTGAAATAATGCACTACTTAGAAGGGAGGATTTTTTGTTTACACAATATAAATATTGGCATCCCTACATTAGTCCGTTTGATCCGTGTACACCTATTCGAACGAAAAGCTATAACACACCGCCTCAATTGTATATCGGTTTTCAACCACCCGGTCTTGCACAATTCCAGTCAGCAAAAATTGCGTTAAAGCATGGTACACTTTGGCCACAATTATATAGTCCTTACCCTGACCCACAAAAAAGGAGGACACATCCTGAGTAAAAATTTGCCTCCTGAATTTTATCAATTACTTGAAGAAATCCAGGCGATTGATTTTGTGTTAGTAGAGCTAAACCTATACTTAGATACCCATCCTCAAGATTTTGAAGCGATTAAACAATTTAATGAAAATGCCATGAAAAGTATGGAGTTAAAGGCGAATTTCGAGCAAAAATTCGGACCGCTTATGAATTTCGGACGTAGTTTCTCCAATT
>Ga0233379_1000088_pt1 | contig 12697 bp, 9 predicted proteins | sample ElkDunMinimDraft_8_FD_180679 | JGI IMG/M metagenome (GOLD analysis project Ga0233379, IMG submission 180679) | Fecal eukaryotic communites from dung pellets of Tule Elk in California, USA - Elk Dung F1 | ecosystem: Host-associated > Mammals > Digestive system > Large intestine > Fecal | place...
ACGGTTATAGCACTCTTAAATGTCTCAACATCTTGATACACCTCGTACATATCCTCCCAAGTAGCAAAGGCTTGATATGCCCCTTGTTGACCTGTAGTACCTACTGCATAGATAGAACCAACAGCACCGCCTTTACCAGCAGTATCTTTAGTAGTGGTATCATAAAACAATACCACTGGCTCACCTGCCAATAGTGTCATCGTATTAAGAGCAGTGTACGCAGCAGCCTCGTTAGGATACCGATTCGTATTTCTTTTGATTTTAATTGTTTGTGTAGCCATTATATTATTCCTCCATCTATATTATTTAAGTTTAATTTATTATTGTCATCTATTGAAAATGTTTCCTCGTTATAGTCTATACCTATGGTTAGTTTATTACCTTTATCTTTAATGATAATACCCACATCCATATCTATTGGTATTAGTTCTTTTTTGATTAGGGTAGCATCATCTGTAAGAATATCACTTTGCTTAACATATTTCTTATTTATTAGAATATTCTCAATTTGGTTTTCATTTATACTGATATCCGATACCTTTACGGGAGTATATTCAGGAGAGCCACCCTTCTTGATTAGAATAATATCTTCAGCAACAATATCATTAGCAGAAGTATTTACATTCTCTAAATTCCCGATTTTGGCAATTATTGGCACATCGTCAGCACCAGCACCAAGTTCGCCCACCTCTAAAGTATGCTCACCAACCACACCCTCTGCGTTAGGTATGACAAGGGTTCCCATTGAGAGTTTGCCGATAACATTAGCATCACCCTCAATGTCACCACCAGATTTGTCATATTTTAGATTTAATTCTTGTTGTAATCCACTAACATCACCTATGCCAATAGTGTCTTTATACGCAAAGTTGCCAAGATTAGTTTTTAACTCATAATCTTCGAGTTCAGTTTTATCAGCCTTTGTAGAGAGGATAGTCGCAAGTTGGTCTGTTTCCTTGTATCCACTTAAAAAGGTTTCAAGTTCGTGCCACTTATCAATAGTATCATTAACCGCTTCTCCTTGAAGAAAGTCATCAAGTTTGGCATTAACCTTTCCTACCTCAGTATCAACATAGTTTGTTTCAGCAAAAGAGGGTATGTTTATTAGTCCATCTGCATTAGGTTTGTACTCATCATCCCTATTAGTGAACTTTATCTTTATGGCAAGACTACCACTACTTTCTTGTGGCGTATCAGCACCTGTGCCGAGTGAGCCTATCTCCAAAGTATGCTCTCCTTGTACACCCTCTGCGTTAGGTATGACAAGGGTTCCCATTGAGAGTTTGTTTGTGATATGCAAACTATTAGTAATAATTCCACCCTCTATGGGTAAATAGTTATCCATATCTATTTCACCTATTTCAATAGTTGTTTCACTATTAGGGTTATATTCTCCTATGGGTTTGCCACTTGAGGTGATTGTTAAGGTTCTAAGTTCTTGGTGTTGTGTAATAGGGGCTACACTTTTATTACCAAGTGATATAGTACCTTTTTTTGATATTTTAGCGTCTTGGATACCGTATGCTGCTAAACTTGTTGCTTTATTTGCTTTTGTGCTTTTTAGTGTAGCAATGTTGGTTTGTAAAGATTGGATGACATTCTTTCTTATTTCTAAACTATCGAATAGACTTACCCTTATTTCAGGTAGTGGTTTATCATCACTCATTGTATAAGTATAGTCACTTATAAACAATTCATAACTTTTATCGTTGTATTCAATAGTTATCTCACTATTTTCGTTTAATGTTGCTAACGAACTTGGATTTTCCTCAAAGTATATACGGCTAAATGTAATAGCGAAATTAAACTTTTCACTATTATTTTCATACATATATTTTATTAGTGCATCCTTTAGGTCATTTTCAGCATTAAGGATATACGATTGTGGCAAATCTATGTTTATAATAACAAAAGTATCACCTACACTTGGCTTGTAGTTGTAAGTAGCGTTAGGCATTACGACACCAAAGGTATCAATATCTTTTTTAAGTGCAATCCACACCTCGTAGTTTTGCGTATCATTTTGTCTTGCTTGTGGTGCGCCACTTCTTATTACATTACCATTACTATCACGCTTTAGATTTCCATTATCATCTACTTGTACAATGTTCTTTTGTGTATTTTCATCTACACCTATTTCAAAGTTACAAGAACCGCAACTACCACTTGTCATAGAAATAGTCATAGCACCACTTTCTATTGCGTGGTCAAATAGATTAAATCCAAAATCGCCATCAAATTTCCTTAGTTTAGCAAAGAAATAAGGGTGTAGATAGTTACCCTCTTCATCAAACTCATCGTTATCATTAGTATCGTATGCAAATTCGCTGAACATATCTATTCTTAGTCCATTTGCGTTTTCCATACCTTTGATACTTGGTTTTATATTATCAAAGTTCTCTTTATGTTCTTTTGGATTACCTACGCTAAAAGGATTTTCAAAAGAATAGTAAGAATCATCATCTAAAGGGTATGTTTCATTAGTAGCATTATAGAACCTATCATCACCTTGTGTATTCCTATAAATAGGCGGCATTAGATTAGGTTGTGGAATTATATACGACACTTGCTCAAATGAAATAGTATCATCATTTGCGGGTGTATCGCTCGTTACTTCTATTCCATAGTCATTTAAATCTACATTTTTAGTTTCATTTAAAAACCAACCCTTAATTGCTTGTTCTTTTTGGTAAACTTGAATATTGAATCGTGATAGTATCCTATCTATATCTATATCTCCTGTTTCAGATACGAAATTAAGGTTGATAACGATACGATAGTTAGATGGGTTATACTTCCTTGTATAAGTACCAAAAGGCATATCATTTATAATCAAATCATTACCTTTGTACAACATAATTACAACCTCATCATTTTCATTACCATTGATGTAGGATATATCAAAATAAGTGTCAATATACTTTTCAATGGCAAATGATAAAGAAATCTCGCCAAGATAATAGCGATTATCCTCTATTTGCACTAAATTGCCTTGATATTCATAATTGTTATCATTTAGATATACATCTTTTGCACGAATATCAAGATATTTGAATGTATCATTAAGTTTAACTTTTTTAAACTTTTGCCTATCAACAATACTTGCGTTATTGCTTTCATCATTATATAGAATATCTACAACACCTTTCGCATCCTCATTAGGATAGTAGTAAGGTATATTTTCGCTACTACCAACACCCGTAATTCTATTTACTATTTTAGTATTAGCATTATTTTTTTGAATTGATAATAACGCATTGTTAATACCTACTTTGAATACATTATCTATTTTATTTTGACTATATCCAAAGTGAATAACATTACCTACGAAATAATAAGGTACATCATATTGTGCATACGCCTCTTGTAGCACATCTATAAAATAACTATCCTCAAATGCTATTTTTTTATTTTCACTACTAATACCACTATCAATTACAACACTGTAATCAATATTTGAGTATTGGAATGAATAGTTCAATCTTTGAACAAATTGTGATAGGTCACCATAAAAATCAAACTTTGTGCTATTTGAAACAGGCTTATCATTAACAACACCCCCACCCTCTACGACTACATCATAGAAATAAGTGCTACCTAAAATAGACCTTTGTGATTCAAATACTAATTCGTGTTTATACCTTGTATCCTCGTTTGAATATGAACTTGGTGGTGTTTGTTTTAGAAAGTATTTCTCATCATTAAAGATTACATACACCCTATTACCCTTTAGTGCATCATCTAAACATTGTGGATACATTAATGTACCTTGTATTGTAGGGAATACATCGCCCATCCTTTTAGCACTATACTTAAAGGTTGTTAAAATGGCTTGGTTATCGCTATTTGGAAATGGTGTATCATTGACACCATCAATAAATGTATATAACTTTAATACTTTTTCCATTATTCTTCGGATTTAATCTCGGGTAAAATGTATTGAATATTTGTCGCTGCGTGGTGCAATAAATCTTGTGCTTCCTCTTCACTTATTTTCATAGGACTTGTAAATTCACAAAATATACTACCAACCCAATCGTGTTGATTATTTGATAATCTCTTAATGATAGCATTGCAACAACCGTGCGATGAGATGATAGACCTTGCATATCTATCTTGTACTTGTTCCTCTATATTAGTTATGTACATAAATACATTTTTAACAAGTCCACTCGCAAATTTCGCTACCTCACTTATCTTCAATTGTTGAATATGTGGTCGCATAGGCTCAACACCTTTTCGTTTTACCTCAAAGTATATTGTGAGCAGTTCCTCGTGACCAAGTGGGTGTGGTTGTACGATATAAACCCTACTCGCACCACTATTATAAAGCACATTCCATAGTTCGCCAAAGACAAGCATCGCATTATCACTACGCTTTTTATTCCTTATCTTATCCTCATTCCTAAGTTTTTCAAGTTCATAGTCAGTTTTCTTATTTTTAGCCTCTTGATTGTACTTAGCCCAAATAGAATAAATACCACCAACAGCACCAATTACACCACCTACTGCTACAATTATATCTGCTATATTGATTTCCATTATTCCTCTATATTATTTTGTTGGTTAGTATTTTTCAAAACTTGTTGTTTTTCAAGTACCTCTTGTTCTTTCCTTTCTTTTTCTTGTGTTTCCCTTTGAACCCTTAGTTTTTCATCTGGTTTACTAATAGTATTCAATTCAATACCACTTTCTTTTGATAGGATACCTGCACCTGTGAGTACGGTCAACATTTGGTTGTATTCATACTCATTCAAAGGTCGCCATACTTTAAATTTGGCATTAATATTTAGTGTTTGAAAGTCGGTGATTGCTGTTGTTTGAATACCATTATTAACAAGTTCTTTCGCAAGGCCATACTTAAATAAACGCACCATCTTGTCGGCTACATTTTGCCATTCAATAACCTTTTGTAGCGCATTTTCCATATCCAAAGATTGTGTAAGCATAATAGCAATACCACTAATATCGCCACTCATCTTAACATCTTTAGGTAGTAGGAAAGTAGTAGATGAACCCAATTGTATGCTTTCAAGCATAAGATTAAGGGTGTCAATAGTTCCTTGTGGTGTAGGTGGCGTTAAGAATTTTGCATCACCTTTACCCTCTAATGATGTGTCATTTAGCACAACGCTACCAGCAATCTTTTTCCCATCATCCTTAAATCTACCTTTAACATAGAATATACCCCAACCATATCTTTTTTGGATAGCGTTAAATACATTGTATAGTTCCTCATAGCAAGAAATAATAGGTTGCACATTATTCCACGCGACTTCGCCACGCTTGGTAATAAGTGGTATTTCGTTGAATCCGTGTTTACGAGGTTCTTCCATTACCCAATCCACCTCTTTCAAGTTACCACTCTCTACATTCCAATCTTTCTTATGGCGATACATAAAAGTATCATCATAACTATCAATGTACTCTACATTGTCTTTAGTGTAATATACACTTTCAAGTATTCTATCTCCATTTTGGTCATTATGTGGGCAAAGTACATAGCCATCAGCATAAGACAAAATACGACTTTTAATTTGTCCCTTGTAGTCAAAATAGTAGAGGAGCCCTGCATCACCATAAGATAGTTGCGTTGCTACCATTTTGTTTTTCATTCCATCTTGGTTACGCAAATCCCAATATTGCTTAAAGGTAATAAAATCCTCTTGTTGTCTTTGACTTGGTTCAATATCCATAAGAGTAAATTGCATAGGGTTAGCCGCAAGGTGCATTACTTGTTTATCCCTAATATTCTTTTGAAAAGGGATAGCCATTTTTTGATATTGAATATCACGATAACCACCATCTTTAACTTTTACGCAAATAGAAGGTATATTTTCATCAAATAGAACATCGTGCGACATAGGGTCTAACTCCCTAATAAATTGCTCTTGTGGTACTACAATCCTACGATATGTAGGAAGAGTAGCAGTTATCTTTCCCGCTACCTCTACATTTTCAGGATATGCTCCCATTGTATCCCTATCAACCCCCCTTGTAAAAGGTTTTTTTAATTTAAGTTTTTCAGGACTCGCTAAAAGTTGTAAAATTATTGTTCTATAATCATCCATACTTTTATTCAATTACTTTTAAATTATATTTTTGTATCAATTCCTCTTTAGTAGGAATATATATTTCCCTACCACAACTACATATACTATTGTATTTTTGATTAACTATTACAAGACTATCTTGGCTATCATCTTTAACTTGAAACTTATCATTAAGTTTTACACGCAAGTCCGCTTGTATCTTTAACGCATCGGCAGACTTTATTTTACCCTCTTCTAAAGCCTTTTGCGTTTCCTTAATAAGTTTAATAATTTCCGCTTTGTTTTCATCAAAGGTAATATCATCCTCTTCGCTACCTTTCTTCTTATTTTTTTTCTTATTACCTACTAAACCATTGCTTTCCATATAATTTTTCAAATAAGCAATTTCTTTTGATTTAGTATATAATTGTATTACATCCTCGTTTGCATCATTACCAAAGATAGTTTTATATGCAACATTTACATCCTCATAGGTTTTACATAGAATAACGAATGATATATCCCTTACTCTTACCTGATAACCTAATAGTTTGCAATCCTCTATAATTGTACTTATTCTATCATTACTTATCATAATTAACACCAAATTGAATCATCATAAATACTACTTTTGTTGCCACTATAATCATCATCATCGTAATCATCATCTTGTGATATTGTACCTATCAACTCTTCACCATAAGGTAATTCAAGTATAGGCATCATTCTCATAGCACAAGGGTCTAACAAGTCCATAGAACGCCCCCTACCTAATTTTTGGTTCATTTCCCTTTTAGTAAGTAGTTTCTTTCTACCATTTGCTACCTCTTTGAACCTTACGACAGCACATTCCTCTAAAAACTCGTTTTGAATGGAAATATTTTCCCTTAACTTTTGATGTTCGTACACCTTTTTTGCTACCCTATCATCCATTGATATACCACCCCTTTTAATCATTTCCACAAGTCGTAGATAGCACTCATCTTTTAGTTTATCTGCCATACGCCCATACATTCCTCTTGTGTGCGCGTATGAAAAATAAGGTATAGCCTCAGGAATATAGTCATTTATGTATGTACCCCTAATAGCATCGTATATAATATGGGTATTTGAAATATTGTGTTGTGCAGCAAACATTTCTAACCTCTCGGCATTTTGTCTTGGTGTTGTTTGTCCTAATATCAATATATCTATGATGTGAAAACCATCCCAAGCAATAGCAAGAAAGTTGTCGGTTCCTGTATCAGCCAAGTCGCAAGTAACCCATTTATCACCATTCCTTTGGTCGTCATTCATAAATACTTGATTAGCCATATCACTTGGAATAGGTGCGTCAAGTGCTTCACTTGGAGAAACATTCCAATTACCTTCCAATAATTGTTCTGCCATTCTACCACCTGATACCGCTACAGAACCGACATATCCAGTATTGTTGCCTAATGAAGCCTTGTTCTCTGACATCCTACCAAGATAAAATGTGAAAGATTTAACCATATCTTCGTAGGTAGCAGTACCATTCGTTCCATTGATTTTCTTTAACTTTCTATCTATATCAATTTTACATTGCTTATAAACAGATTCCTTACTATCGCCCCATACTACATCTTTAACTGTCTCTCCGTTTATGTAAAAGTATCTAACGACACCCTCTCGCTCTTCTAATATAAAACCATCAACACCGATATACCAATCCAAGAATGTGCGTAGCCAATGGTTTCTATCGGGGTTGGTAGTCATACGAACTTTACCAGTCCACTTTGCAGTTCCACGATTACGAGTATAAATAGCGGTAAAGCACTCCCAAGAAAATCCAGTCCCCTCATCAAAATATATATAGTCATATTGCCTACCCTTAAATCGTTGCATCACTTTTTCGTAAGATTGGTCTGCAACGTGAGTTACATCACACTTTGCACCACTCTCTTTAAAAGTAACACGAGGGTCGCCACTTTCTACAACATCTACGCTACTTCCGTAAATATCCCTAAATGTATCGAGAATACCACCAGCCGCTTTAGCATCACCCAAGTTGTTACGCAAAAATAAGCCCTTGAAGTTACTATCTTTGGATGGCTCAGCGACAGAAAGGACCGCAGCAAATGTCTTACCGCAATTACAAGTTACTACATAATTATCAGTAAGATACAAATGCTCTTCCCCACTAACATTGATACATCGCATCTCTTTGGGGGGTAAAATCCTATAAGATTGAATTGCTAACCCTAATTTATGGCTTCTTTGTGAATCATCCTTACATCTATCCTTTTTACGAGGTAAATAAAAAAGTTCCCTATCATCGTAAATATGTGGGTATAGTGTATAACTCTTTAGACAATACGAAATCTTATCACCCCAATCCCTAATATATGGCTCTTTTTCATATATATTACAAATACCACCCAAAGAATATATTATTTCTTGAACATCTTTTGCTAATTGTTCACTAATTGTAACATAAGATACTCTTGGCGATTTGCTCTTTTCAGTAAAAGTGCAACAACCATCTGCATCAAATAAACCTTTAAGCAACTCTAATCTATCTTCTATGGGAGCATATTTATATGCCTTTGGTATAAATTTATTTGGCGCAGTATGTCCCCAAATGCCAAGTTTTATGAGTTGGTGCTTTATTTCTTTATTACAAATAGTATATGTGATTTCATTTGCAGCATAATCTTTATGTATTGCATCATACCCAAGTGAAATAAATCTATCTACGACCTCTTTATCTTTTGTGAATATATCTGGTTTGGAAGCATTTTTAGACATACTCCCATCACCAATGATATAACCTAATATATATGGATGTATTGTTCTCTCCTCTTTGTAAACATCGCTATAACAAGTAGGTAGTGTTAAAGGCAATTTTAGTAAGTTGCGCTTACCATATTTACGTCCTTTACTTAATTCTATTTCCTTGTTATAATAATCAATTATTTGTTGTGCAGTTATTTCTTTAATCTTATTATGTCTATCTCTTACTCGCCAATTATGGCTTAAAGCAGAATAAACAACTCGCCCATCACTAAGGGTAAATTCAACGCAAGGTTGCAAACCCTTATCTATAACAAGATTTACTACTTGTGTACCACCTTTTGTATCGCAAATTATATCGCCCACTTTAATATCGCCCATACGAATAAAGCCGTTAGGTGTAGCAATTAAACCATCCAATGGTTGTGGGTTAAGAACACCACCACCAACCACAAAGTCTACATTACTCCTTACGAACTTCTCTTGGAATCCCGCTTGCGGGCTAATTATTTTCTTTTCTTTACTCATACTACAAACAAAAATAAAGCAATTTACATATATAATTATGTACGACTATAACTAACCTATTCATAGTGAATAAGTTAAATTATATTACATAGTATGATTAAGAAAAACACTTTTATTTTTGTTAGCAAAATTTTAAAAAGTTAAATATATGAAGTTTACTAATGAAGATGCTTACAAAAAACTTGTAGCAAAATTGACGGCAAATGGAGAAAAACTCAATTTGTCGCAAAGAAGTATCAATGAGCAAATAGAAGCCCTATTGCCTTTGGTAGCGAATGATGAAATGGAATTGGAGGACTTTGTAGATAAGGTCTTACCTTTGGTAAAGACCGCAAATTCAAATGTTCGCAATGATGTTTCACAAGGGATTAAGGATTATATAAATGAACATCCTAAAGACACTCAACCTAATCCAACTCAAACTCCACAAACTACCACAACTACATCAAATAGTCAAGACGACCTCATTAAAAGGCTTGAAGCACTTGAAAACTTGAATAAGCAACAAGAGAAAGAGTTGAAGGTAAGGGGTATTAAATCACAATTGACAAATAAGTTGAAAGAACTTGGCGTTAAAAGTGATAAATGGTTAGAATCCCTAATCGCTAATATTAATATTGATGAAGATTTCAATGTAGAGGAAAAAGCGCAAGGTTATCTTGAACTTTACAATACGATGCAATCGGAAATTGATGTTAATGTTACACCTGTTCAAGCAGGAAATGGTAAACACGATTATATTAGTGATTCAATCAAGGATGCAGCATCTATTGCTAAATCCCAATCAATGATTGGATAGTTTTATTGATTATGAACTTAATTTATAGAGAAAGACAATGATTAACGATTATCAAATTGGTGCTTTCAGAGGAAGAAAGTTAATCCAAAGAAGAGGTGAAGTTGGTGGTGCAAGGTCTGTATTCGTTAAGTTGCAAGGTATTAAGAATGAGTTGGTATATCCATCTATCGGTGGTCAAATCAAAAACCCATTCAAAGGTGCGGCTAAAATGTTTGCAGGTGACCTTTGCGAGTATCGTACCAACGATAAAGGTGTTAAACCTGAGATTTACATTTTGAAAACTTACTTGGTTGAGAGCGTAAGCGGTTCAACTGTAAATATTGTAAGAGATGGTTACAAACATATCCCATTTGTGGGTGATGTTCTTGGCGTTGCACCAGAGGAAATTGGTGGTGAGATGACCGCAGTAACCGTAACCGCAGTTGCTAAAACAAAAGTAGGCGAGGTTGATGTATGGGCATTAACCGTTAGTGGCACGTTGGATGCTTCAAAAGGTGATGTTCTTGTAGAGGCTAAAGATGGTAATATGGTAGTTAAGGCTATCAATGGTGTAGTTGATGCTGATTGCGATATGCTTGATGCTCCTGCTACTGGCGATGAAGATTTTGATGGTGCAAGATATTTCTATACCCCTGCACTTGGTGGTATTATGTACACCCACAAAATGTCGCCACTACCTGCGTGTGTGAAAAAACTTAATCAATCACCTATTAATGGTTGGTTTCAAATTCAATCTGTGTAATAAAAGCGAGGAGGAATAAAATATGAAATTTGCTAATAGTACATACAATAAGATTTGGTCAAGCACTGAGGGTAGGCAAATTGTTACACAAATTTTGCAAAACCCCGACCTAATTCGCGCAAACCATACTTTTTGGGCGCAAAAATTTAGAATAGACCCACAAATTACTCCTACTAACCAAGAGGGAGAAGCAGTGTTTATTTCTAAAATGAGAGAAATGCAAAGTGGCGTAATGATGGATATGCGTGCGCCTCTTGGTGATTCAATCCCAGAGGATAGAAGAGGTGTATCATACTACTCAGGTTCTATTCCTGAGTTCATCTCAAAAGGTACCGTAGAGAAAGCAACCGAAAGGGATTACAAGGAAAAATTGTTTGAGCAATTTGGCGATGCTTCGCTTATTGCTGCCTATGCTACTGATGTTCTACAATCTAAGATTGATGGTGCAAACCAAACACTTTCTTATATGAGTGCGCAGTTGCTTTCAACAGGTAAGATTATCTACAATCAAGGTGTAGGTATTCAAGGTAATGTGCTGAAAGCCGAAATTCCTGAAGAGAACTTTAAAACGGCTGGTGAAGTAGTTTGGTCAGACCCATCTGCAAGACTACTTGACCAAATGGTTAAGATTGAAAACGACATTAAAGAAGAAAAAGGTCTTGAATTGTCTTTCCAATGGGAGGTTACAAGACAAATGTTCAATGAGTATTTCTTGAAAAATGAGCAAGTAATTGAGTGGGTTAGATACCAAAATGTTATCAACAACACACCACTACCTGATCGTCTTGTTCTTGACGAGGATATGACAATGCCAGCACTTGCTAAATTCTCGGGTCTTTCTCCTATCGTTATCATAGAGGAAAAACAAAAAGATGTTGAGAATGGTGTTGTTCACGGATGGGCTGATGGCGTTGCAGTTCTTCGTCCCGTAGGTTACGCAGGTCTTGTTCGTAGAACTACCGTAAAAGATGTTGAATTGTTTACTAAATATGGTAATAGTGTGAACTCTTACTCATTCGCACCTGCGTTGAATGGTCTTGCAACCGTAGCCAATAGTGTTATCGTTAATGGTAACTTTAAAGAGTGGCATACCCACGTGATTATGGCTGCTGTTCCATCATTGGATGAGTTCTTGTATCACTATATTATTGATACTACTACTGCTGATTCTTAATAGTTAATAGGAAATGGGTACAATAAATATCATAGATTATCTTTCGGGACTAACTGCGTATGTTTTTGACATCGCGGTTCTAAGGCGCATTGCATTAGATAGAGGCGTACTTGATGTAGATGATTGTAGTACATTAGATGATAAGACAAAAGATTTGTTGAAAGCAGACCTTTACTACACTGCTTATATTTCACCTAATATATGGGCAAGTTCTACCCACTCACACGGTAGTTTTTCACAAACTATTGGTAGCCAAACTATCTATAATGAGGAAAAGGAAAGGCTCTATAAGATGTTTATGCGTATCTATGAGCAATATGATGATAAGATGCTATCCGAGGTTTCGGCTTCGGATAGCAATTTACAATGGCTTGACTAATAACCACGCTATATGTACCGAGATAATAATATACTTAACGATTATCCTTATTATGGCACTTTCTATGAGGTATTTATAGATAAGACCAAACCTTTAAATGAACAAAAGGCAGAAAGAAGGATTCTTTTTGAAACAAAATGTGACATACAAGAGACAAGTCACTCTTGGTCAAATAATTTTATTTGGGCTAAGTATGCCATTTATTTTCCTTTTGATAAAGAAAAGGATTTGATAAGGGTTAAGTTGGGTGATTTATTTGAGGGTTCTATAAGTGGGTTGATAGTTAATG
>Ga0233379_1000089_pt1 | contig 12682 bp, 22 predicted proteins | sample ElkDunMinimDraft_8_FD_180679 | JGI IMG/M metagenome (GOLD analysis project Ga0233379, IMG submission 180679) | Fecal eukaryotic communites from dung pellets of Tule Elk in California, USA - Elk Dung F1 | ecosystem: Host-associated > Mammals > Digestive system > Large intestine > Fecal | place...
CCTGCTGGACCTGACCCCGAAGCCCATCGGCACCATCGAGTGGGAGTGATCCCACAGGTCTAAAAAGCCCAGTCATCACCGGACTTTTTAAGGATTTGAGCCATTCGTGGCAACGAAATGGCAACAAAACTTCATTATTCAACAATAAAGAGCTAACTGATTTTGATTAAGTCAGTTAGCTCTTTTTATTTTGTATGTGAATTATTAAGTATTACTGAATGCGATCTCGTCCTTTATAAATCCGCCCTTTGTGTTGAGCAGTAATTTGTGAACGGATGTTTTCGATTTCAGCAATATATTGCTTCTTTTGCTCAGGAGATAATTCCTCCAGTTCTATAATTGGTCTCTTCCCGGACACGGTTGCTAATGTTTCATAGAGAGAGGCAAAGTTCTTATAGTTTTCGTATATCCCGATATAGGCTGTATTTGTGAAAAATGGGTCTAATGAGGATTTGTAAACTTCAAGAAGATTCTCGGTTAATCCGTTGAGCTTTAATCCGGTCAGCAGATTCACTATTTCTTCATTGCATTGAAAAAGAATCGGAGCACTCAAGCAATCAGCTAAATCTCTATCCAAGTTATAATGAGCCTCTTTGAATGCTTCGGTTAAGTTTATAAAAGAGCGATTGGAGTGTCCTTCCTCTGGATCAGTGTAGTATACCGTTTCATTGGGATATTGAATTGTATCATCTTCATTGATGGTTGTAAAACTATGAAGTTGAGGAAAGAAAAGATCGATTGTTGAGAAGATTTTTGCCAGATATGGCTGTAAAAGCAATAACGCTTTTTCTTCTTGGTCTTTTTTTCGCTTTATATCATATACCCGCATAATCCAAGCAATAAAAAATGCAGATGCCAAGCTTGCAAACACGCCGCACATACCAAGAATAAAACCATGTTTTTCTGTGCCAATAGTCTCTGTAAAACAAAGAACAAAGAGAATTATAAAGACTATCATGGTAATCGCTGTTGCTGTGGCAAGAAACTTATTCATTCCATCCCAAACAGTAACGGTGAATTTCTTTTTTTGATTCTTATCCATCAGAGTTTATTCCTCCGTGTCTGTTTTGAAAGCCTCAACAAGCATATCGCTGAGCGCCTGAGAAGGTACTTTCGCCCAACGCTGTGTGGTATCAAATTCGGGATAGCGGTAACGCCAACGATCATATTCTTCCTGCGTGATCTCACCTGCTTTGAGCATAGCAGCAGCCTGTCTCCAAGCACACAGCATTTCGTGAAGCTGAGCGGCATCCTTGGTTTTACGCACATCGACCTTCAAGCAGATTTCCCCATCGGCTTCGTCGATATGGAGTCCGTATCTGTCCTCCAAGGTGAACAACGTGTGCATCAGACCGATATAGGAATCAATGTCCGGTACGGCAAGAGCCTGCGGAGATACATCAAGCGTATCAGCCAATGCTGTGGTCAAATCCGTTTTAGGAGTTCTTGTTCCTGTTTCATACTGGGCGAGACGAACATCGGCAGACTTCTCCGGGAAGCCTACCTGCATACCAAGATATTTCTGAGTCATACCACGCATATTGCGGAAAAAGTTGATTCTTTCGCCGATAGCCATAATCATTCTCTCCTGTCGTAAATGTCTTGTTTTTAGTATTATAGCATATTTGTTTAGGATAGTCAAGATATATTAAATAAATTTGTTTAATATTTTCTTGTAAACCTCTTGACATAAACATAAATGTTTAGTATAATGATGGTGAAGCTAAACAAATATGCTTAAAACCTAATAACGGCATGATAATAATCGCTCGGGCAAATCGGAGGCGACAAGAAAGTATCCGACACGAAATAAGGATTATTATGCCAAAAGCTCAGAGAGCAAAGTCAATGGGAATCTGAATCAATGTTTTAAGGACTTTTTTGAAAGACCGTTGATTTTTCCTCTCTGAAATTCCGAATCAGTGAAAGGAGTGATTTACACAGCAAACCAACACAACTGAATAACAGCCGCAGGAAACCGTCAGTCAACCGCAGATCAACAAATCACAGGAGGTACGCTTATTGAACGAGAACAACTTTATGAAAGTCGAAGACGTGGCAAAGGAACTGGGGATCTCAATCTCCCACTCCTACAAAGTCATGCAGCAGCTCAATAAGGAGCTGAAAGCAAAAGGGTATATGACCATCGCAGGAAGGGTCAACCGCAAATATTTTATGGAAAAGTTCTGCTACAACGGAACGGAAAGGAAGTGATTAAATGGCAGTTTATAAAGAAGAAAAAACAGGCACTTGGCGAGTGATCTACCGCTACACCGATTGGACGGGTGAAAAGAAACAGACACAGAAGCGTGGTTTTCAGACCAAGCGTGAAGCACAGGCTTGGGAGCGTGAACAGCTCAATAAAGCGAGAGCCGATCTGGATATGACTTTCAAGAGCTTCGTGGAGCAGTACACGGCAGATATGCAGACCCGCATTAAGGAAAACACATGGGCAACCAAGGAGCATATCATCCGTTCCAAGCTGTTACCGTACTTCGGCAAGCTGAAGATGAGTAGCATCACCGCCCAGCAGATCATCACATGGCAAAACGAGCTGATGAATTATAAGGACGAAAACGGAAAACCGCTTTCGCCCGTATACCTCAAAACCATCAACAATCAGCTCAGCGCAATCTTCAACCATGCGGTAAAGTTTTACAACCTCAAAGAGAATCCTTGCAGGAAAGCCGGCAGCATGGGCAAGAAGAAAAATCGAGAAATGCTGTTCTGGACGAAAGAGGAATATCTGAAATTCGCAGAAGTGATGATGGACAAGCCCCAATTCTATTACGCATTTGAAATGCTTTACTGGTGCGGTATCCGTGAGGGTGAATTGTTGGCACTCACCCCGGCAGACTTCGATTTCAAAAAAGGCACGGTGAGCATCAACAAGTCCTATCAGCGTTTGAACGGGCGTGATGTTATCACCACTCCCAAAACGGAAAAGAGCAACCGCATCATCACCATGCCGCAGTTTCTCGTCGAGGAAATACAGGACTATCTCAGACAGCTCTACGATGTGGGTATGAACGATAGAATGTTCCTTGTAACCAAAAGCGGCCTGCACAGAGAAATGGCAAGAGGCGCACAGGAAGCGGGCGTACAGCGTATCAGAATCCACGATATTCGTCACAGCCACGTTTCCCATCTGATCGACATGGGCTTCTCCGCTACGGCGATTGCAGATCGTGTGGGACACGAAAGCATCGACATCACCTACAACTACGCACACCTGTTCCCGTCCAAGCAGACGGAAATGGCAGATAAATTGAATATGGAAAGGGGCGCATGATTATGTCAGCAAAGAACATGGACAACCACAACCGATGGAGAAACAGAACGGTGGCGTTCCGAGTGTCGGACGAAGAAAATGCACAGATCGACCTCGCTGTGAAGCTCACAGGGCTTACCAAACAGGACTATATCACTCGCAGACTTCTCTGCAAGGATGTGGTGGTACAGGGCAATCCGAGAGTGTACAAGGCACTCAGAGATCAGTTCGCCGCCGTCCTGGATGAGCTTCGACGCATTGAAGCTGGTGAGGGGGTGAATGATGAACTGATCGACACCATCAATCTGATTGCAAGCATTATGGATGGAATGAAGGAGGACGATGCCTATGGTAATTGACGCAAAAGAAAAGACTGCCCTTGCAACATCTGTTGGCGCAGATGAAAGGCAGTCCATTCAGAACATTAATAATATTATACCCACAACTGATGAACATTTCAATGACTCCGGCGAAATTTATGAAGAAAATTTGCAGGAAATGTTCTTCCGAATGTCTCATCCGTACTATCTGCACACAGTCTCCATGACCGAGCTGTATCAGACTCCTTACAAAAGCAGACCGCCGATTATCGACGGTTTGCTCTACGGAGGGGCGTATATCCTCGCCGGTGCGCCGAAGATCGGCAAATCGTTCTTGGTAGCACAGATCGCATATCACATCAGCACAGGCAAAAAGCTGTGGGACTATGATGTTCACCAAGGGACGGTGCTGTACCTCGCATTGGAGGACGATTACCAGAGAATCCAAAGCCGAATGTTTATGATGTACGGCGTGGAGGACAGCAGCAATCTCTACTTCGCAACGGCGGCAAACAAAATTGGAAACGGTCTGGATGAACAGCTTGAGTTCTTTATAAACGAGCATCCCGATACAAAGCTCATCATTATTGACACCATGCAAAAAATCCGTGAGGTTGGCGGTGAGGCATACAGCTACGCCAGCGATTATGAAATCATCGGCAGGCTCAAACAATTTGCCGACAAGCATTGCATCTGTGTTCTGATCGTCCACCACACAAGAAAGCAGCCTGCAGGAGACACCTTTGAAATGATCTCCGGTACGACGGGATTGCTCGGATGTGCCGACGGCTCCCTGCTCATGCAGAAGAAAAAGCGTACAGCGTTGGAGGCAACCATTGATGTGGTTGGACGAGATCAGCAGGACCAAATCCTCTATCTGAGCAAAGACCCGAACACGCAGATATGGAACTTGGATAAAACGGAAGCCGAGCTTCACAGAGAGCCGCCCGATCCTGTATTGGAAGCTGTGGCAAGGTTGGTTACTTCGGAACAACCGGAGTGGACAGGCTCTCCCTCTGAGCTTGCAGAAGCACTCAATACCGGGATGGCGGCAAACGCCTTAACCAAGTATCTGAACATCAAGTGCGGCAGGCTCAAAGATGAATACGGCATCAGTTATGAGAACAAAGCCAAGCACTCCGGCAGACGTGTGACGCTAACCTACACAACAAAATAAACCGAGTGCGACGGTTGCGACGGTCGCAACGGTTAAAACGATACCACCAAAAACACCGTCGCAATCGTCGCTATCGTTGCGGAAAGGAAACGAAGCGAATGAAAAACGTACAGATACCCTATGAGCTGTTCGTCGATCTGGTGCTTTACCATCTGAATGGCGAGGACGATTTCGATGAAGAAATCCGACAGGGCTTGGAGCAAAAGCTGGATGCCATGCTCAACCGTCAGCTCTTTTCTCAATACAAGACAGCCCCCACCGAGGAACAGCGGGAACAGGCAAGGCAGGAATATCTTGACCGCCGTGGAGTGCCGCAGAGCTACCGCTGGACTACTTCTCCTTGGGAGCTATGACAGGAGCGTGCCACGCTCCTGTGAATGGCAGACAAGGCAAAGCATTGGCTGACACTGACCCCACCGCAGCTCCCGTCCCCATCGAAAAATCCGCAGATTTGAAGATGGATGGCAGACAGGATTTTCAAAATCTTCTCTGCCTGTGGGCGGCGGCATTGAAGCAAATTCGATTGCGGAAAGGCTGACGGTCACGCCGTATTTTGAGGATGTGGGTACTACCTACAAGCCGAAAAGGACGGCAGAGGCTTCCGCAGAAGCCGCATACCCCCTCGGAGAGCCCACGGTACTTTGCAGCCGTAGGATGAAAGTATCATAGTGGGTTATTACACTTTCGCAAAAGTGTCTCTCTGAACCGCTACTCCCTACAACACCAATAAAACACAGGAGGTAAATGCCTATGGCAAGAGGCGATGGAATCCATCGTACAAGTGCAAGAAACGCAAAATTAGCTGATGCAGACGTCAGCAAAACGCAAGGTCATAACGAACGAGAAAAGGAATCCTATTCCAATCAAGATATAGTCCCGGAGCGAACTCCGATGAACGTCCACTTCAAAACTCCGACAGCCGGTTATGCCGAAATGTTTGAGCAGATGGTGGCAGACGGAACGATCTCCACCCGTGGTCTGAAAGCCGATGCCGACAAGTTTGGCGAATTGGTTTTGGATGTAAACTCCGCATACTTCCACAATCACGGTGGCTACGATTTTGCAAAACAGTTTTATGAAGATGCTTACAAAGCGGCGATGAAAATCGTGGGCGGTGAGCAGTATATCCTCTCCGCTGTGATGCACGCCGATGAACGGAACAGAGCTATGTCGGATGCTTTGGGGCAGGATGTGTACCACTACCATCTACACGTTGTCTACGTGCCGGTGGTCGAGAAAGAGGTCAAGTGGACAAGACGATGCAAAGACCCGTCCTTGGTCGGAACAGTCAAAGAGAGAATCATGCAAGTGAGCATGAGTAAGAAATGGGATTCCCAGCCTGTTCTTGGAGAGGACGGTCAACCGCTGAAAACGAAAACCGGAAAAGCCGTTCTCAAACAATCCTACTCTGTCCTGCAGGATGATTTCTTTGAATATATGCGAGACGCAGGATACGCCGATGTGGAGCGTGGCGAGCGTGGCAGCTCCGAGGAACATCTGACAGTTACGCAGTTCAAGGTGCTGAAAGAACAGGAAAGACTCAGCGAACTGCAGGAAACGAAAACGGAGATACAGTCCGAGATTGCGGAACTGCAGGAAGCTCACGCCAAGGAAAGTGAAAAACTGGACAAGACAAAGGAACGAATCCAAAAGCAGAAACTTGATCTCAAGCGGATAGACGAGATTGAAGCCAAGCCCACTCTAATCGGAAACAAGGTCACGGTGGATAGGGACGATTTCGATATGGTCATCACAGCGGCGAAGAAGCATATCACACAGGAAAAGAAAGAGTCCGCTTTGCAAAAAGCCCTGGATGCCGCACACAAGCTGATAGCAGAACTGAAAAGCACCGTTGCAGATCTCACAAGGAAATTGGCAGCGGCAACCAAGGAACTGTCCGAATACAAGTCCGTCCGTGGTCAGCTCCGCACAGCGGATCTGGAGAAGGAAAATGACCGTCTCCGTAGCAGACTTCGCACCTATGAGGATGTAATTTCCCGCAACAATCTGTGGCATTTCTTTAGCGGAAGTCGTAGCAAAAACCGCAACAGAGACGATGCCCGCTGATTCCCGTGTAGAGCTGGAAAAACGCAAATTGTCAAATAGGAGCGTTCAAATCGTATAGCGCATCATTTGGGCGCTCCCTATCAAAAAATCAGCCCACTTTTACAGGTGATGAGCTGAGAAAAATTCGTGAAAAACAGGAGGTTTTATGAGAACAGGTCTTTCCAAGAAACAGAAAGCAACAAACATCTATTTTAACGAAGCAGACAGCATGATTGAGGTCTGCACTTACAACACCGCACTCAAAAACAGGCTCACCGAGTATGCCGGGAAATATCCCTCTGAGTGCCGATTGATCGATGATGACGGAAACGGCTGTCTGACCTTTGAAGTCAGCAAGGGGCGCTTCGGTTTCAAACTGACCGCACCCTATGACGAAACCCGCCGTAAAGCTGCAAGCGAACTGGCAAAGAAAAACACCGAAAGATTAAGGAGGCAAGAACAATGAAAATCCAATCTTGTGCGTTCAATATGGATACCGCCTGCATGGAGCTGAAATTCGATGACGGCAGCATGATCGCCATTGATACAATCGCCGTGGAGAATGAAGTAGCCGACAATATGTATCAGCGGTCAGAGCTGGACTATCTGATCTACAACGACCCGGTGGCATACGCCGAGCTGATACTGAACGGCGATCCCGAAACCTATCTGAAAACTGTCACAGAATACAAGCCTTTGGATAGCTGACCACTGATGCTGGTAGTTAAGGTGTCGGTAGAAAATTTCACATTTTTGTGATATAATTCTATAAATACAGAGCATAAACAGCGGCGATCTGGCTAACCGCCAAGTCGTCGCTGTTTTTCTCAATTATTTTTCAAAATTATTTTTTTTTGAGAGTGTCCAAAATCGGCATCCCCTATCGTTATTATAGTTAAAACAACTCAAGGGGGAACTGATATGTTATCCGAAGAAATGTTGAAGCAAGCAGCGGAAGAACTGGCTCATGCCATAAACGAGAGCTTGCAAAAACCAGAGCAATGCCAACATCAATTTTCAGAGAGCTTTGAAGCAAAGATGCGAGCGCTCCTTTTGTCTCTGCCAATGCCAACAGATGATGATAAAACTAAAATGTTTTGAAAAATTTTCTTTTTGGGTGTAGTTTTTGGCAATGAATTGCAAGTATATAAATGAAGGAGTATATCTCCGCAAATTCCGTCTAAGGAGGAGTTAAAATGACGTTTGCATCAGTATTACCAGTTATCTTGGGTGTTGTTTTGATTTTGCTCGGAATATTTCTGGCTTTTTCTTTTGTAAAAAAGAAAAAGTTGTGTATCATCGTGCTAATTCCTTGCATTATTCTTATCGGTGTTTCACTGGTTTTGTCCGTTAAGAATACTTCTGCTACGGATCATATCCAAGCGTTTGAAGCGTATTCCGTTGACGATTTATCAAAAACGAACGAATTATTAGATCAGTCTTTATTTGTTGAATTAAAAGCTGAGACTAATTCAGCATCGCCGGAAGCGATCAATCATACTCAAATCAGCAATTTTGATGTTAGCTTTAGTGACGGTGTTTTTGCGAATGTAAAGTATTCTTTCCTCGTAGCTACTGACATATATCCGCTTGAAAAAATCGTTCAAATCAACTATGTAGGAGATATTTTTTCTGAGCCGTCCCGTGGAATAGGAAACGAAGCATACGCTAACCAGTTAATTTCCTGTGGAGATCTCAAAAATGTTCTCAGCATTATTGGCGGTTCGGAAATTATACATGATATTAGTAGCGATTCACCTACCTACATGGAATTATCATTCATTGGGATAACAGACATTGGCAATGCTTCCCATGATGTAGATAAAATTTATGTTATAATGCAAAACGAAATTGTACCATTGTCTGAAGTTGAGAATATGCAGCAAGCATCATATTTTGTTTTCAATATTATTACAGACACGGACAATATCTGGATTTGTTACTAAAAGGCAATTCTATTTTGATATAAGTGAAGAAGTATATCCAAGGAGGGAGTGCCGATGAAAGCATATTTTATACTTATTGTTTTAGGCATCTTCTGTGCGCTGTTTTCAGATCAAATTAACAAGTTTGTAAAAGTGGACGCAAAGATTAGAATTACACTGGAGATCCTTCTTGTCGGCCTTGCAGTAATAATTGCCATATGCAACTTTTCAAACGGAAGGAGCATCACCTATTTCGCTTCCATCGTTGCTGTATGTGGCACGTTAATTTTCTTGGTTGTAGATATTTACCGCATCAAAAAGAACAAGTGAGGATTAAAACATGAAATGCCCTAAATGTAATGCTGAAATGGAAGCCGGTATGATCCAGTCCGGCAAAATGATTATCTGGACAAATAAGAAACATCACATAAGCATCAATCCTCGGAAGGATGATGTTGTACTGGCAGACAATCCTTTAGGTGGTACAACTGCGCCTGCTTGTATCTGCCGTAATTGTGCTCTTGTAGTTGTTGAATACGGTAAAGAGCAATGAATGTAAATATTACAAAGACAAAAGAATATTACGCTACAATAACTGATTCAGCGTTGTGCAATTGCGGCTATTGCCGTAATTACAGACTTCAGATTAAGTCTGTGCTTCCGGAGGTTGCTGCGTATTTAGATTCTTTAGGCATTGACATCAAAAAACCTTTTGAAACCTCACCACTTGAACCCGACGAAAACGGAATGTTGGAATACTGTGGCTGTCAATACATTGCATTTGGAAACTGTGTTCCCGAATATCGTCACAGAATTGGTGATGTGGAATTTCGTATTGCAACATCGTATCCAAGCACGGGTATTGAGCAAGAGCATTTCGTTTTGGAATTGTTCCCGGTTAGACTAAAATTGGTTTGTAAAGATTGAATTAGACAAAGGAGTGTGAGTGAATGAAAAAGATAATTTCAATAGTGTTGGTGCTATCTATGATTTGTGTACTGACTGCATGTTACCAGTCTGAAGATAGTGCTGTTAGTTATTCCGCCAATCTTGACACTAATGTGTTCTACAACATCGGAGCTTACACCAGTGCATTATCTGATTCGCCTGTAATTGTTAGCGATGAAGAAAATATCGGTGATGTTTATATTCGTCTTGTAGATGGAGATGGCGGTATAGTTGGCAGTGTTATTGTAATCTCCCCTGGTCAAACCGCTACATTAGATGATGTTTCGGTGGTTAGTGGTACCTGTACAATTCAAGGCAAGGCTGTTGATGCAAGCGGCGAATATACCTTCGAAATTCAATAAATTCCAAATTTGATTATCGAAAGAAAGGAGGGCGGTGCCTTGATGGAGGATGAAAAAATCATAGAGCTATTCTTCGCCAGATCTGAAACGGCGATCAGAGAGCTGGACAGTAAATACGGAAAAGTCTGTTACAGTATCTCCTACAATATTTTGAATAACAATCTGGATGCGGAGGAATGTGTAAACGATGCCTACCTCGGCACTTGGAACGCTATCCCTCCGCAAAGACCGAGTCCGCTATTGGCGTTTGTATGCAAGATCGTCCGTAACATTTCCATCATGCGCCATCGCACAAATACTGCTATGAAAAGAAACAGTTCATTCGATGTTGCAATAAGTGAGATTGAGCATTGTATAGCCTCTCCGGAAACCGTGGAGGATACCTTGGAAGCAAAGTCCCTTGCCCGAATCATTGAACGCTTCCTGGACACGCTGACAGAGGAAAACCGTGTGATTTTCATGCGTCGTTACTGGTTCTCTGACAGCTATGCCGACATATCTACTCTGACAGGTTTGACTGAGAAAAACATTTCTGTCCGTCTTACCCGCATCAGAAACAGTCTGCGCAATTACTTAGTGAAGGAAGGAGTGCTTCTATGAATGCTCAATTATTTACCGATGCCATGAGCGAACTCAACGATAAGTATGTCATGGAAGCGGTGTCCTATCAGCGGAAATCAAAACCACAGTTCAACACATGGCTGTCGAAAGTTGCCTGCGTCTTTCTTGCAGTCCTGCTGACCGGCAGCGCAGTTCTCACATTCAGCGTTGAAGCCAGAGCCGCTTTCTTCGGTTGGGTGAGGCAGCAATACCAAAGTTTCTATGAATATTTCTTTGAGGGCGAAGCTGTTGTCAATGAACCTGTAAAGTATGAATTGGGGTGGATTCCTGAAAACTGTACTTTTGTTACCTCCTATGAAATCCCCGGAGGGGAATCGTTTGTATACACCGATGATAGCGATACACTTATTGTCTTTTCTTATCAGGTTGGTACTAATGGCAACCATTTCTTTGTGGACAGTGTAGGAAATGAAACGATTGAAGTAACAATTAATGGTTGCCCTGGTGAGATTTCGCTTTATCAGAATGTGGATGAAACAGACCACATCATCTGGACAGATGCTACAAATTATGTGCTATTTTATATAACCGGGCATTTCGACCAAGAAGCATTTATTAAGATGGCTGAGAATGTAAAAGAAAAGTGATAGATAAACAGTTAGACAAATTCAAATTTGACGAAGGAGTGTGATTGTATGAAGTTTACCTTTGCGACACTTATAACAGTTCTGATAGTCTTTGCCTTTTGGGGTGCTTTGATTTATGGACTAATCAAAATGATGCACAACAAAAAGAGTTCGTCTGCTAATCCCAAAGAGAATACTAACACAAATAAAACGATTTGGAAGAATATAGCCAATATCATTCTTGGAGTTGGTGTTGTCCTAACACTATTAGGAGCAATGTATATTGCAATAGTGCAACAGGGTTATGCAATTGCGGCTTGCTTTGTTGTGGCCTCCGCTCTAATGGGTTCTCTTTTGGTATCAAGCACAAAGAAGAAGTAAGCCAATTCCAATTTGGCAAAGGAGTGTGAAAGTATGAAAAAGAAATTGATGATTGCTTTGATTATTGTCATCGTTATTGTAGGTGCAATTTTTGCTTGGCGTATTGCTTATTCCCTGCAGAAAAATACCGATAATATCCCGACCCTCTCAATGGTTTCCGAAATGGATGATGCATCATTTTTGGTTGGCTATCGCAGCAATCAGTTAATTACCGTTTGGGGCGAACCAGACGAAGAAACGCCTACCACAGTTGGAACTACTATTTTGACTTGGAAAATTGATGACGATACAATACTTATTGTTCATGTAGATAGCAATAACAAAGTTGCATCTTATGAATTGAAATAAACCAAATTCCAATTTGACAAAGGAGTGTGATTATATGAAAAAGAATGTTTCAAGAATTATTGGTTTGGTTATGGTGGCAATCGCTATTGCATTTGTTGTGTTCGCATTGAACCATCCCGAAATGAGTTTCCCTTGGAGTAATACGATTACTTGGGTGCTGTGTGGTTTGTATGCTATCGTTACGGCAGTATTGCTTATTGCCCCTACAAAGAAGAAGTAAGCCAATTCCAATTTGTCGAACTGATCGCAGATCCTTGCGGAAATTGTGCAGACAGTTGTTGCACAATTTCCAATTTGAAAAAGGAGGCTCCCACCACGCCGGAGGGAGCCTCTGATCATATCAATTTTGCTCGAAGTATTGAAAATCGCCGTAATATCTGATATAATATAAATAATCTAAAGGATTTTGCCGCTGTTACAATCTTCGCTTTGGCAACAGTATGGCAACAAAAAATCAGATAGCCTCTGCCGTCTGAATAATGTAAATAATCCTAAGACCTTGAGCTAAATCCCATAAGCAAATCTGTTTAAGATTTATTTTTCAGGAGCGAGTGGGAATAAGCGCCGTGGGTTAGCGAGTTGCTAAAATAGTTAGAATAACGCCGCAAAATGACGAGAAAACGTCGCTTTGCGGCGCTTTTTATTTAGAAAACCAGAACGCATATTTTTCAAGGAACTGCCTTGAACTCGATTTGAACTCCAAATTAGTAATTAACA
>Ga0233379_1000090_pt1 | contig 12679 bp, 13 predicted proteins | sample ElkDunMinimDraft_8_FD_180679 | JGI IMG/M metagenome (GOLD analysis project Ga0233379, IMG submission 180679) | Fecal eukaryotic communites from dung pellets of Tule Elk in California, USA - Elk Dung F1 | ecosystem: Host-associated > Mammals > Digestive system > Large intestine > Fecal | place...
GCATCCAGATAAGGATGCCATACATGTTGCTAAAAAACTCTTTTGCGTTGGTCTGCAAGTCTTTTTGATTAAAGTTAAATTCCAGTTGCATAGTCGTTAATATTTAGTAGTTAATAATTGATATTTAATAGTTAATATCTGAAATCGGGTGCAAAGGTACTGCTCTAAACTGACAAAACTTGTCATAAGCTATAAGAAAAAACAAAAAAAAGTGCATTTTTTGCACTTTTTTTTGTTTTTTGGTGTGGCAGCTTTGCTGTGGTTATGTCACTTCGTGAAGTTGTGCGCCTTCGGTGGGGAGATCACTGGCAATACATTTGGTATGCTTTTTCTGCTTCTTTTCGAAAGAATTGTACCAGTTTTTCGGGTTCTCTTACGCGAATATCGGTACCGTGTGTGCGCAACTCTTGGATAAAGTCAAAGGTGGGTGCTACAAAATACTCAAAGAATGTATTTCCTTGAAATTGGCGCACTTCTTTTTGCGACTCATGCAGAGGTAGCAGCCGTAGGAACTTGGCAGATTGTTCTGTGGCTTCAATAATAACTTTGGTGGGCTCTTGGTCGCGAAAGACGCCATAATATGGAGCGAAAAACTCTTTAGCATTAAAGTCGTTGGGGTAGTCAAACTGAAGGTCTGTAGGACGCATTTCACTTACACGATCCAACGCGTAGATGCGTGTTTCGTTGGGATGTGTAGAAGGACAACCTGCTACATACCAACGCTGTTTGAATACTTTTAAGCAGTAAGGCGATAGGATAAGTTCGTATTGTTTATCTTGATGAAAACTATGGTATGTAAAGCATAGTTGATTGCGTTGTTTGATTGCATCTACAATCAAACTCAAGTATTGTGTACCCTCTGGAATATCCTCGTAGAGAATACACTCATTCATCTCTTGTGCTTGGTCCATCATGGAATGGACTGCCATCGCGTTGAGCAACCATTTGCGAGTAAAGCCTCCTGATATATCATCTTTGTTGTCGATATAGTAATAGTTTTGACTTCTGTTGCAGCGAATCTCTACATCAAAAATCTCTTGAATCTCCTCTTTATAGCGATGAAATTTGCGCTCGGGGAATATAGATTCGTGACTATCGTTGTAGCGGCAGTGAGCCCAGCGGCGATTGATATCCTCGCGGGTAAGACGCCCCGAAGCAATTGTGTCAATCAACCAAAAATAAACATTTACTTGATGTGCTGCCATAATCTTTTAGTTTAGAGAATGCTCGTAAGCGAGCTACTGTTTAGTGTTTATAGATTAGCATTTCGCAATTCTTGCAGTCGAACTCCAATGAGAGAATCGTGCCATTCTGCAAACGAAGATAGCGCGGTTCGTTTGCCATAGGGTCGATTTTTCTGCAATGTCCTAACTCGTAGAGTATGCAATACTTACAAGTCATCAGCGGTTTACTATGTGATGATTTACTATTTACCATTGATGGTTTCTCTTCTCCATTGGTTGAGTTGGCTGATGGGTATGAAGTAGGGGAACTCGTTGTCACACTTTTTCCCGTCAGCCATGATTGTTATGTTTTTGGCGATGAAATCAGTGTCGCCGAGTTTGCTAAGTTGTTGATGTATGGTTTGTAATGCACGCTCAGGGTTGCTGGCGACTTGCTGCTCTGCTTCAAACAATGCGCTATTATTTCCTATCGTAATACGGAATCCCTCTGCTATTGCTTCAAAGCGTATGTCTATAGGAATACGCCTTATTGCATTTAGTGTATGTACAAATGCTGTGTCTAAATTTCGATATAGAATCGTATTTTGCTGAATGTCAATCAATTGATTGGTATGAATCCATTCCCCTTCAACGCGATTGATGGCGAATCCTTTATCTGCGAAGCACAAACCATCGCCGTTGTGCAAAACAATGTGGGGTAATAATTGTACCTTTATCGCTTTGCTACGCACTTCAATGACTTTGCCGATTTTCTCGCCTGTGGATTTGGGTGTTGCCCAGTTCGCCATGTTTGGTGTGCGCCCATGCAAGAAATAGTCCGTCTGTCCGCGGTGGAAGGTCTTGGCAGGGTTAGGCGTAAAATCGTATTGATAGATAGACGGGGTAGAAGCATGTCGCAGTACAGGGCTACTGTCAATCAGTTGGTCAAGTAGTTGGCGGTAGTAAGCAACGATATTGGTCACATAATCGCGATCCTTTAGGCGCCCTTCAATCTTAAAGGTGGTCACGCCAGCTTCTATCATTTCGGCAAGATGAAGACTGCGGTCCATATCTTGCAATGATAGCAAATAGCGTTGGTGGATTGGTTTGCCATTATTGTCCAAAATTTCGTTGCCGTCTTTGTCCAGTAGGTCGTAGCGTTGGCGGCAGGGCTGTGCGCAGCAACCGCGGTTGGCACTGCGATTCATCAGTGTTTCCGACAAATAGCATTGTCCACTATAGCTTACGCACAATGCTCCATGTACGAAGGCTTCGAGTTCAATATCTGGTATAGCATTGTGAATATCAGCTATTTGACGCAATGATAGTTCCCGCGCAAGTACGACTCGGCGGAAGCCTATTTGCTGCAAATGAAGCACATGTTCTGCTGTACGATTGTCGCATTGCGTGGAGGCGTGCAGACGAATGGGAGGTAGATTGTAGTCTAATAACTTCAGGTCTTGAATGATGAGTGCATCTACTCCTATATTATATAGTTCATGTGCGAGCGTACACGCGCGAGAATATTCATGTTCGTGGAGTAGGGTGTTGAGGGTGACTAATACTTGCACACCAAACCGATGCGCATACTCAACCAGAGTCGCAATGTCCTCCAACGAGTTGCCAGCAGCTTGGCGTGCGCCAAACTCGGGAGCACCAATATACACAGCATCAGCACCCGCTTGAATGGTGGCTTTTCCTACTTCTAAATCACGAGCAGGAGCCAATAATGATATTTTACGCTCTCCCGTTTTCACCTTTCAGTTTCCCGTTTTCACCTTTCACCTTAGCATATTGCTGAGTTCGTACATGACAATACCAGCCGTGACACTCACATTAAGTGAGTGCTTGGTGCCATATTGTGGAATCTCAATGCATCCGTTGGCAGCATCTACAACCTCTTGTTGTACACCAAACACTTCGTGGCCCATGATGATGGCAGTCTTTTGCCCCTTAGGTAATTGCAGATCGCCGAGTATAGTGGAGCCATGCGCTTGCTCAATGGCGTAAACGGTGTAGCCGTCGACTTGTAATGCCTTCACAGCGTCAATGGTTTGCTCAAAATAACGCCAATCCACCGTGAGTTCAGCACCGAGAGCCGTTTTGTGTATCTCGTTGTTGGGTGGGCAACAACATATACCGCATAGCCATACACCTTGCAGACAAAACGCGTCTGCAGTGCGAAAGACAGCTCCGATATTGTGTTGGCTGCGGACATTATCCAGCACCACGATGAGTGGCACTTTCTTTGCATCGTGGAATGCCTCTGGAGTGAGGCGATTCATCTCTTGTATAGTGGTCTTCAGCATGATTTATTCTTTGGTAAAAAGGAATGGCAGACAAATGGTAATAAGTTGTTTTTCGGGTTCTATATTGACAATAAAATCTTCGTGCAAAGGAATCAGTTGCTTGCTGTTTAGCGTGATGAGTGTATTGATAGTTGTTTCGTCCACATCTGTGATAGTACCGAGTTCGCCTTGATCGCTGTCTAAGACGCGATACCCCAATAGACTTTGCCAAGTGGGCATCATTTCCTCGTCTTCGTTCATGTCTGTGAGGAGCATATAGGCTTGGCAACCGATGAGCTGTTGCGCTGCTTGTTCGTCGGTGATATGGTCCAGTTGGAAGATAAGCGAGTCGCTGCCTTTGCCTCGCCAATCAAGGACACGGAATGGTACGAGGATATTGTTGATACTAAGAATCAGGAATGTGGCATCGGCATTATCCCAATACTCGTTACTGGTAAGGCATTGTATCTCGCCGCGTTTGCCGTGTGTGCGGGTGATGCGTCCGATGGATATGACTTGTTCGTTGGTAATCATGTGGTATGCTTCGATTGTGTTAGTGAACTTGTTCTATTTTTTGCTGTGCTACATATACGATATACGATTCCGTAGTATAACCCATTTGTTGGAGTAATAGGGCATAGTTGCGCAACTGCTCTTGATATTGTTTTTTGTGTTCTTGTCCGAACTTATAATCAATGATGATGGCGGTGCCTTGGTGAATGATTACGCGGTCTGGACGCTGTGTGTTACCAGTAGTCGTGAGGATGTCATGTTCATTCAGCACTTTGCATGGTTGAGTGAACCACCACTCTTTTCCCTCTTTCTGTAGAAGTGTTCGGAGTTCTTGCAATTGTTGTTGCAAAACAACTTGTTGTGCAGCGGTAATACGCCCCTCCAATAACATTCGTTGTAATGCATTATCGGCATCTGCCCATGTGGTAATAGCTGCCAAGAACTCGTGCATAAGAATACCTAAATCGATGGTCTCTAAGGGCGTTTCTTCGGCAAAGTCATCTTCTGCGCGGCTGCGGAGCTTCAATCGGTTGCCAATGGGTGAAGATATATAGGTTGCCTCACGGGTATTGATTGTTGGCTCTTTGGCTTTGGGTTGAGCAATAGTGGTAGTGGCTTGATGGTAGATAAATGTTCCTTCTTCGTTTTGAGTCTCTTGTGAGGAAGTATTATCTTCTCCTTCCTTGTGATAAAGGTAAGAGAGGAGGTTGCCTATGTTGTTGATTTTCAATTCGCCTTTGCTATTCTTGCTGTACATTTGCCCATAGGCATATAAGCGGTATTTGGGGCGTGTAAATGCCACATAAGTAAGGTTGAGGTTGTCTATGTATTGCGATAGAGCTTCTTGTATGTAGTCGTTTTTGAAATGCGTTTGTAGTATTTTCTTCGTTGGAGATATGGCTACCAGTGGCATCTGGTTGAATGGCGCTTGTTTTGGACGGCACCACAAGATGTCGTTCTTGAAGAATCGTTGCAGGTCCCAATTGAGGAATGGCAGTATCACCACATCAAACTCCAAACCTTTTGAACTATGAATAGTTAGTATGCGTATAGCATCCACGACAGGAGAGGATGGTATGGTGGCTTTGTCTTTCTTGTTTTCCCAGTAGTCAAGGAAAGCACCTACATCCGCCACGCGTTTTTGTGTGAATTGATAGATACAGTCTTGAAAAGCAGTTAGATAGGGTAAAGCACTGCTTTGCTCTGCCAAATGCAGGATTTGTATGTATTGTTGCACTTGTTCGTAGAGCGGCAAGTGGGTTGCTTCTTGTATTTGCTGTGCTTGTTCGGCGGAAAGGGCGGGATAACAATCTTGTACAATGGCTGCTGCTACTTTGTTTTCGGGGTCTTTTTGTTCTTGCAGAAGGGCAACCAGTAATTGCACCGAAGCATGAGATTGAATACGCATGCCCTCTGCCGACTGAACGGGTATGTCATGTGCAATCAAGTGGTTAGCCAGCAGTTCAGCATCGCGACCGCGACGGACTAACAGGGCTATCTGACTGAGTTGAAAACCTTCTTCTTTCGTTAATTGGTTGATCAACTGCGTTGTGTGTTCTAATGATTGTTGTGCTACTTCGTCATCAGTCCCTTCGTAGAACTCCAGATGAAACACGCCGGGCAACTCGTTAGCTGCCTCCTGATGTATGGATTGGGGGTTATATATGCGTTCTATTGCTGCTGCCAGCGGTGTTTCCTGCCATTGGTTATTGGTTATGGTTTGGCTGACCCACTGGCTGTATTTCAACATGAGTTCCTCGTTCTCTTTTATTAGCAGTTCCGCAGAACGCCAATTGGTCTTCATGGGTGGCGTTGCGCAGTTGGGGAAGTGTTCGTGTACGCCTTCCAAAAGTTCCCAATCGGAGTTGCGCCAGCGATAGATACTTTGTTTCACATCGCCTACGATGAGATTATCATTGCCTTTACTCTCTGTTTCCTCTATGAGTGGACGGAAGTTCTCCCATTGCAATGCACTGGTATCTTGAAACTCATCAATCATGTAGTGATTCAGCTGTTGTCCCATTCGTTCGTAGATGAATGGTGTCTCTTGTCCGTCAATCACCTCGTGAAGAAGCGTATTGATTTGAGATATTGGAATACGCCCTATTTTTTTGTTGGTTTCGCTTACTTGATCTGAGATTTCTTGCAGTAGCCCTACGGTGTATAGGTTTTGTAGAATGGCGTTTGCGGTATGATAGTCGGTCAGTTGCTGCGTAAAAGCATGATGCAATTGTTGGTATAGTGGCTGCAACTGTTGTTGGTAGAGGCTTAGGATAAATTGTTGTTGGTCTTTTGTGGTTTTGCTCTTGGTGTATAGTGTGTTTGGGTCTTCCAGTACGCCCAAGAATGTCTTGTTTAATCCTTTTTCAATCAAGTCTTTGGTCGGGGTATAGAATGCTGATACGGCATTTTTCTTCAATCCGTCAATATTATTAAGGATTGACTGTGCTTGCTGTTGTATGTTGGTGACGACCTGTTCGTTTTGCTTTATTATCTGCTCCAACATCGTTTTGTAGGAAGTCAGTTGTTTCTTGTTGGCGAAGAAATCTTGCACATCCGACATGTAGCGAATGAGTTGCTCTTTCAGCAGTTCGCCTGCAAACTGACTAATGGTCTCATGTGGATTCCATCTGCGGTTATCGTCAATATTGTGTTGCGTAAATTCAGTTATCCATGTTATGGTGTCAGTATCATGCTGTTGCGCCGATCGAATACGGCGAAACAGGTCATCTACTGCTTGTTGCATTACCTCTTTCCCGTCTAAGGCGAGTTCGTAGGAGGTGGATAAACCAAGATCCATAGCAAAAGTGCGAATCACTTGCTGAAAGAAACCATCTATTGTTGATACCGAGAATCGGCTGTAGTCGGTCAGTATGCCAATCAGCAATTCGCGAGCTTGTTGTTGTATGTCGCAGGCATTAATGTGCAGTGTCTGATGCAGTTGCTCGTAGAACTTCGATTGCGTAGGGTCTTTCGATAACTCGTACAAAGCTTCCAAAATACGCTCTTTCATCTCGGCGGTTGCTTTCTTGGTAAAGGTAACAGCCAAGATACGACTATGTGGTTTGAAATAGTCGCCGTGTTTTTTCTGTTCACGGAATAACATTAGTAGATACTCTTGTGTGAGCGTATGTGTTTTTCCGCTACCTGCCGATGCTTTGTAGATACTGAGCATTTTTTGATTGGTTAATTAGTTTCGAATGTGCAATTGCTTTTCTGCTCCGCTGGTTGTAAAGGAAGTATTGTATTGTTTTAGGGGTTCATCGGTGATTCCTTTGGTCGGGAAACCAAATCCCCAACTAATGTCATACTGCTCCCCACAAAGTTCACATACAGCAAACATCCCATCAACCGTTAATGGCTTGTTTCGCTTTACGCAGTAGGGGCAACATAAGTCGGCTGCGTGGTAGGCGTTATCCATGCCCACCCAAATCAATAGTCCAGCATAGCCGATGAACTCATTGGGTAATTTTTTTTGGGTGATAACGATGGGGCTCGGGTAGTTTTCTACCACAAAATGCGGATATTCACGGGTAATATTCAATGTATAATCCACAGGAGCATATGGTACAGAACTCCTGCGATTGACATTCTCGCAGCCTGTTACAACGAAGCCGATAATTAGCATTACCAGCAATACTCCATATTTTTTAGCAATAACCATTAGTTGACGGATGCCAGATAGACGCGGAATATCAGCGTAGAGTAGGGTGGAATGAAACTTGAGGCTCCTTCAACGCCTTTGCCTTCGACACCGTAACCCAACTGGTAAGGTATGTAAAACTCATATTCGCTGAACTGGTTCATCTTCTTCAGTCCTTCGGCAAAACCTGCTACAACCTCGCTAACATATAGATCTGTGGGAATATGCTTATTCTCTTTTACATCATAAGTGCTATCAAATTCATAATTGTTAATGAGTGTGCCAGTATAGGTTATTGTTACAATTTTGGCATCATCTGGACGGGGAGATTTCTCCCAACCTTTTTCAATGCACTTGTATTGTAAACCAGTAGGGGTAGTGATAACTCCCTCTTGCTTGGCATTGTTAGCCAACCATAATTCGTTTTGTACTTTCCAGTCCGCCCAATTTTCTTGTTTGCAGCTGCATACGAGTGTTGCAATCAATAGCAGACAGAATAATTTTGTTGTTTTCTTCATATATTTTTTACTTTTCACTTTTCAGTTTTCAGATTTCAGTTTTCACTTTTCACTGTGCCAACCACAATCCGGGATTGAGAATGTTGCGATCTTTGTATATTTGGAAGTATAGTTCAGTTTTGTTGTCTTCGGTTGCGTCTGTTACTATTTCGCCAATTGCTTGTTTAGCGGTCAGTTTGTCGCCTTGTTTCACATATATTTTTTTCAAGGGGGAATACACAGTTCGGTAGTTACCATGTTGTACGATGACTGCGTATGTGCCATTTATTTGAGCGCAGCTGCTGACTTCTCCTTCGTATATTGCTCTCGCGTTTGCGCCTGCTACTGTTTGCAGGTATATACCTTTGTTGTTCACCGTCACATGCTCATGTACGGGATGTTGGTGTTTGCCAAAGTAGCCACTGATAAATCCTTTTTCTACGGGCCATGGTAATCGTCCTTGGTTGGCTTCGAAGCCGCCCGCAATGAGTTGTTGTTCTTTGGTGAGTGTAGTGGTTGTGCGTACTTGTTTGGCAATCAAGTCTTCGATTTGCTTGTTGAGTGCATCCACTTTTTTCTGTTGTTCTTTTTGTTTTGCAAGTAGGTTTTTCTCTTGTTTTTTCAGCGATTGGAGCATGTCTTTTTGTTTGCGTTCATCGCGTGTGAGTTTGTCTTGCTCGCGTTTTTGCGATTGTAGGGCGGTCGAACGGTTGGCTTTGCGGTCTTCCAACAAAGAGTTTTGTATGTCAATGTTCGCTTGCAACGACTCTATTTTTTTCACTTGTTCTTTGCGGTAGGCGGCAAATTGTTGCATGTATTGTACACGTCGAACCAATTGTTGAAAGTTGTCTGCGGAGAGCAGGAATAGCAACGGCGATTGTTGCATATCGGCATAGTGTGTTTCTCGCACCATGCGAGCGTAGTCTTCTTTGGCGGCTTCCAATTCTTTTTGCAGTTCAGAGCGTTTTTGGCGTAGTGTACCCATTTCGCCATTGAGGGCATTGATTTCGCCTTGTATGTTGCGGATTAGTTTCTTGCGTGTATTGATGTCGTTATTGAGCAGCGTGAGTTTGTTTTCCGTTGCTGTTTCATTCTGTTTGGTTTGTTTCAGCATTTTGGCTGTTTCTTCCAATTGTTGTTGCAGTTCGCGTTGTTGTTTCTGCAATTCTTTCACATTCTGCGCTGTTATGGGCATTGCCAGCAGGTATAGGAGAGATAGGATTATCCGATATTTCATAAGGGTAGTATTGTGCGTAAATCAACGAGTTTGTATTTATTGCTATTGGTGCGTGTTGGAGTTTGCAGGGTGTTGTATTCGCGGTGGGAATAGGTGCAAGTAAGGGTCAGTTGGTGTTTGCCAGAGGCGAATACTTGTTGTATGGTTTCTTTCTTTTTGGGGACGATGGGTTGGTCGCAGAAGTCTTGCAGTATTTGGTACGACACTTTGGGTTGTACGATACGATTGATGCTGGCATAGTCCATGGCGGCATAGCGTCGGTTCATTTTGTCGAAGATCCATATGCTATCTTGGTCGGCTTCAATGCGTACCATTTCGATGCCCAGCATGGGTTGCAATGATAGAACGATTAGTTCGTTGTGCCATGTGCGCATGCTGCAACTCATGCTGTATTGGTGTTCATCCAGTTGCAGTGTCACTTGTGCGCGCTGTGTCATGCTTTGGTAGCGTGTTGTGGCTTGTTTGCTTACCTTGCAAGAGGACAGGGCTAATGCCATGATTGCAGTCCAAGCGAGTATATGTAGTTTCTTTATTTGCATTTCTTTTTTGCTTCGTTGTAGTGTGATAGTATTTCTTTGTCTATCTGCCCTCGACTATATTCGATGGCTTTTTCCAAGTAGAAGATAGCTTCTTCGCAGTGTCCTAATTTGTACATAGTCCAGCCGTATGTATCCAAATAAATGGGGTTGGTAGGTTCGCGCATGATGGTGATGCGCGACAATTCCTCGGCGCGCATTAAGTCTTTGCCTAAGAGACACAAGTTCCATGCCAGATTATTCATCACCAGCACATTGCGAGGGTCCAGTTTGAGTATGGCTTCGTAGGCTGGTATCATTTTGGTGGGTGGTTGCATGGTTTGTTCGTAGAGTTGCATGCGAAACAACTGAAATTGATAGTCATTGGGTTCCAGTTCTAAGTATCGTTCAATCTCTTGTATGGCTTGTTTGTTCTTTTTCATTGTGGCATTGAGGCGATAGCGTTGCATGGCGCTCATGGCGTCGTAGCCGCGAATGGAGTCCAAGGGGTCTTGTGTCGCGAGTGCTTTGTCGTATTGTTTGAGTAGGATATATGCTTTTTGTAGTATTTCGTATAGTTCTTCGTTTTTGGGGTCTGCTTTGGCAAGTGCCTCCATTTGTTTGACGGCTACTTGTTGTTTTTTCTTGTCATTGCTTTTCAGTAGCAATATGTGATGATTGTACCAATACTCTTTGGGTTCCAGTTCGTATGCTCGCTGGAAGTATTGGCTCATGGTGATAGTGTCGTTATTAGCTTGCGCGTATAATCCCATGTAGTTGTTGATAGTTGCATTGTTGGGGTTCAATGCATAACAAAATTCCACTAATGGTTTTGCTTTTTCTATTTGTTCTGTTTGTATCAGTCGTTCAGCTGCGTAGAAGTAGTAGAGAAACTGTTGTTGTTCCTCTATGCTGAGTGTATCTTGTGCTGTCGGCTTAGCGCACAACCCATGTTGCATTGCTCCTCCAAGCAATACGCACAATACTACCAATATGTACTTCTTTTCACTTATCACCTTTCACCTTACTTCACTCCGCTATGTCCAAACCCCCCTGCTCCGCGTTCTGTTTCGCCGAGCAGTTCTACTTCTTCCAGTTCGGGTTGCTCGTGTTTTGCTATTACCATTTGGCAGATGCGTTCGCCAGGTTCTATTGTTTGTGGTTCGTTGCTTAGGTTGATGAGTATCACGCCGATTTCGCCGCGATAGTCAGCGTCAATCGTTCCGGGTGTGTTCAATACGGTCAGTCCGCGTTTGAGTGCCAGTCCGCTACGCGGACGGATTTGCGCCTCGTAGCCTACAGGTAGTTCGATGTATAGTCCTGTAGGCAGTAGTTTGCGCTCTAAGGGTTGTAGTGTGATGGCTTCTGGCATGTGGCAACGAATATCCATACCTGCGGCTTGTGCGCTTTCGTAACGGGGCAATGGGTTATTGCTTTTGTTGATAATTTTTATAGTCATAATTCAAAATTCTTAATTAAAATCTTTTTTTCACCAGCACTTTCAGTCCTTCTTCTATGACTTTGATGTGCAGTTCTCCGTCCATTTGTGTGGGTGAGCCGTCTATGTGTATTGGGCTTGTTTCGTTTTCGCGTATTAGTCGTATTTCTTTTGCGCGAATGGTGTTCACATGTAGGTTTTCGTCAAGCGTTTTGGTGAATAGCTGCCATAGAAATTCGGGTGCTTTTACTATGGGCAGTTTGTTGATGATGGCAATGTCCATTACTCCGTCTTGTATGCTGGCTTTTGGTGCGATGTAGGCGTCGTTTCCCCATTGGCTTGCGTTGGCAAAGTTGATGAGGAATGCTTTGGTTTCGATGTCTATGCCGTCGCCTACGAGGTGATAATTATCGGACTTGTAGTTGAATATATCTTTGGTTATAGTTTGCAGGTATCCTTTGAGGCCTCTATCACTTTGTTCGAAGTCTTGTGCTACTTGTGCGTCGAATCCTATTCCGCAGGTGGCGAAGAAGGGAATATTGTTCACGGTGCAGTAATCCACTTTGATGACTTCGCTGTTGTTGAGCATTTCTACGGCTCGGTTCATGCGTGTTGATATGTCCAAGTGTCGTGCGAATCCGTTTCCGCTTCCGTTGGGTATGATGCCAAGTGCGGTGTTTGTGCCAGCTACTCCGCATGCCACTTCGTTTACAGTTCCGTCTCCGCCTACGGCAATTACGGCGTAGTACTCTTGCATGGCGAATTGTTGTGCCAGTTGTGTGGCATGTCCAGCGTATTCGGTAGTTACTACGATTGGTGAGAACTGTTCGTTGTCTAACAGGTCTCTCAGCAGTTTGTTCAAGCGATGTTTGGTTTTTGTTCCGCCAGTTCCTGCGGTTGGGTTGATGATAAATGCTATATTTTTCATTGTAATGTAGTTTTCGTTTTTCTGTTTTTGTTTTTTACTTTTCTTTCGGGAGGTTAAGGTTGTTAATCTCCAATTACGCTGCAAAGGTAGTAAAAAAAAAGCACATATGCAAGAGCTGCGAGCAATTTGTAAGAAAATAATAGATTTTTAATCTATAGTTCTTGTTCCCTGCTTCCTTCGCATAAATAATTTCTCTTTCACTTTTCACCTTTTCACCTTTCCGTTTTTTCCCCTTTCCATTTTCACTGGTTTAGTTGAATCCCCAGAGCGCGGCAGGGAGTTGATTGCCGCGCAAGTTGTCGGTATTGTCGTTATAAAAAAAAGGGATTAATATACCAGTTGACACTTACATGATATTCCTTGAGCGCGGCAGGAAGTTGATTGCCGCGCAAGTTGTCGGTGTTGTCGTTATAAAAAATAATCGTCCTTTATGATTTATTGTCTTTCAACTAAATTA
>Ga0233379_1000091_pt1 | contig 12660 bp, 9 predicted proteins | sample ElkDunMinimDraft_8_FD_180679 | JGI IMG/M metagenome (GOLD analysis project Ga0233379, IMG submission 180679) | Fecal eukaryotic communites from dung pellets of Tule Elk in California, USA - Elk Dung F1 | ecosystem: Host-associated > Mammals > Digestive system > Large intestine > Fecal | place...
TGACGATATCGTAAGTATTAGTGCTCGTTCGTTGGGAGATATCAATGTTCAAATTATTATGGAGAACTTAGGGGGAGGCGGACATCTGACAAATGCTGCGACGCAGATAGAGTCCGTTACAGTTGACGAAGCTGAAGAAAGACTAAAACAGGCGATTGATAACTACCTTCAAGGAGGACAAAAAGAATGAAAGTAATATTTTTGAAAGATGTTAAAGGTAAAGGAAAAAAAGGTGAAGTGAAGAATGTATCTGACGGTTATGCACATAATTTCTTATTTAAACAAAATGCTGCTGTAGAGGCTACACCTGCAAACATGAAAAAACTTGAAGCGCAAAATAATAAAGTAAAACAAGTAGCGGCTGAAGAGTTACAACAAGCGAAAGAATTGAAAGTTGCACTAGAGAAAATCACAGTTGAAATAGAGGCAAAAGCTGGTGATGGTGGTCGTTTATTTGGATCTGTAACAACTAAGCAAATTGCTGAAGCATTACATGCGAAACAAAATATCAAAATTGATAAAAGAAAAATGGAACTTCCAGATGGTATTAGATGTTTGGGTTATACAAAAGTTCCGGTTAAACTTCACCATGAAGTTACTGCAACTTTAAATGTACATGTAAAAGAAGCAAAATAATGGTACTTCTTTACCAAACTATAAAAAACGAGTAAAATAATGATGTAATAAGATAGAAAAAATATTTTTCGAAGTATAAAAAAGTATTTATTCCGTTATGATGTGTGCCTAATCCGACATTTTTACTTTAGGAATGCATGATATACATTTCAGATACTATATATAAAGTAATATGGACCTGATGAAGGTATCCATGGTTAAGAAATACATGACCATTAATGTAAGACGACTCCTGTTAAATTTTCAATTATGGAGTCGTCTTATCCTTATATACACTTTTTACAGACAAAGGGGGTTATATACGTTGAATGAAACCTTTCAAAACCAAATTCCACCACAGAACATAGAAGCTGAACAAGCGGTATTAGGGGCGATTTTTTTACAGCCATCAGCTTTAATTGTTGCATCTGAAATTTTAATTCCTGAAGACTTCTACAGAGTAGCACATCAAAAAATATTTCAAGTAATGCTGAAGTTAAATGATAGTGGAAGTGTTGTTGATTTAATAACTGTTACAGAAGAGTTATCGGCTACAAAAAGCCTAGAAGACGTTGGTGGCGTTAGTTACTTAAGTGAACTGGCTGATTCTGTGCCAACTGCAGCAAATATTGAATACTATGCAAGGATTGTGGACGAGAAATCATTATTGCGTAGAACAATCCGCGTTGCAACACAAATTGTTCAAGAAGGGTATACTCGTGAAGACGAGGTTGAAGCATATATAGGGGAAGCTGAAAAGAATATTATGGAGGTTGCACAACGAAAAAATGCTGGCGCCTTCCAAAATATTAAAGATGTTCTAGTCAATGCATATGACAATATAGAACTATTAGCAAACCGAAAAGGAGATATCACTGGTATTCCTACTGGGTTTGCTGAACTTGACCGTATGACAGCGGGCTTTCAAAGAAATGATTTAATCATTGTAGCAGCCCGTCCTTCTGTAGGGAAAACAGCATTCGCACTAAATATTGCACAAAACGTCGCAACAAAAACTGATGAGAATGTGGCCATTTTCAGTCTGGAGATGGGAGCAGAGCAACTTGTCATGCGTATGTTATGTGCAGAAGGAAATATTAATGCGCAAAATCTTAGAACTGGTTCGTTGACGGATGAAGATTGGCGCAAATTAACGATGGCAATGGGAAGTTTATCAAATGCAGGGATCTATATTGATGATACACCAGGGGTAAGAATTGGTGATATTCGTTCTAAATGTCGCCGTTTGAAACAGGAACATGGATTAGGTATGATACTGATTGACTATTTACAGTTAATTCAAGGAAACGGTAGATCAGGTGAAAATAGACAACAAGAAGTATCTGAAATTTCTCGCTCATTAAAAGCGTTGGCCCGTGAATTACAAGTACCTGTTATTGCTCTTTCACAGTTATCACGTGGAGTGGAACAGCGTCAAGATAAGAGACCGATGATGTCTGACATTCGTGAATCTGGAAGTATTGAACAGGACGCTGATATCGTTGCTTTCTTATATCGTGACGATTATTACGACAAAGAAACCGAGAATAAGAATATAATTGAAATCATCATAGCTAAGCAACGTAATGGTCCAGTTGGAACCGTATCACTAGCCTTTGTAAAAGAATATAATAAATTTGTCAATTTAGAGCAAAGATATGATGAATCGAATATGCCACCTGGAGCATAAAAGGAGAATTTGTCTTTAGCTTCCACTATTTTATTCATTAGGAAGGTTTGACATATACTTATATTTTATGTTGATATGGTGGTATCTACTATGCATTTTTACGAACAAAAATGCACTTATTATTTTAAAATGTTCGGTTTCTGGTTGACTTCTATCAGAAGATGTTGTTAAAATAGTTTTGTTTGGTAGTATTCGGACGAACGTAATTCTTTGGAGGTGCAGAAGAATGTCTTCAGTAGTTGTTGTAGGAACACAATGGGGCGATGAAGGAAAAGGAAAAATAACAGACTTTTTGTCTGAACATGCAGAGGCAATTGCACGTTATCAAGGTGGTAATAATGCAGGTCATACTATTAAATTTAATGGAGAGACCTATAAACTACATTTGATCCCCTCTGGAATATTCTATAGTGAAAAAATATGTGTTATTGGTAATGGTATGGTTGTTGATCCAAAAGCCCTTGTAAAAGAGTTAAAGTATTTACACGAGAGAGGTATATCTACTGATAATCTCCGAATTAGCAATCGAGCTCATGTCATTTTACCATATCATTTAAAGCTTGATGAAGTGGAAGAGGAGCGTAAAGGTGCTAATAAGATAGGAACTACGAAAAAAGGTATTGGACCTGCTTATATGGATAAAGCAGCTCGTATGGGTATTCGTATGGCAGACCTTTTAGATCGAGAAGTATTTGAAGAAAAATTAGCGCATAATTTAAAAGAAAAAAATAGATTGCTGGAAAAATTTTATGAAACAGATGGCTTCACGCTTGAGGAAATTCTAAATGAATATTATGAATATGGTCAACAAGTGAAGAAATACGTTTGTGATACATCAGTCGTATTGAATGACGCTCTAGATGAAGGTCGTCGCGTGCTTTTTGAAGGTGCCCAAGGTGTTATGCTGGATATTGATCAAGGCACATATCCATTTGTTACGTCTTCTAACCCAGTAGCTGGAGGAGTAACAATCGGTTCGGGTGTTGGACCTTCAAAAATCAATCATGTAGTTGGTGTATGTAAAGCCTATACTACTCGTGTTGGTGATGGGCCTTTTCCTACGGAATTAGATAATGAAATTGGTCATCAAATCCGTGAGGTTGGTCGAGAGTACGGTACGACTACAGGACGTCCTCGTCGTGTAGGTTGGTTTGATTCAGTAGTTGTTCGTCATGCACGTCGAGTAAGCGGAATAACAGATCTATCTTTAAATTCTATCGATGTATTAACTGGAATTGAAACACTTAAGATTTGTGTAGCATATCGTTATAACGGTGAAATCATTGAGGAATTCCCTGCTAGCTTAAAGGTTCTTGCACAGTGCGAACCTGTATATGAGGAACTACCTGGGTGGACTGAAGATATTACAGGTTGCAAGACATTAGGTGATCTACCAGTTAATGCACGTCATTACTTAGAACGAGTATCGCAATTAACTGGTATTCCGTTATCAATTTTCTCTGTTGGACCAGATCGTTCGCAAACAAATGTAGTGAACAATCCTTGGAGACAGGTATAAAGAGTAGTAAGGAGCTCCCATTAATAAAATGGGGGCTCTTTTACTAGGTTATTTTCTAAAAAGATTATTGTTTTTAAACAAGATTAGATAAAGAAATAAGTCATGCGTTGTGAGTAAGTTATTTGATTTGATCATTAGATGCGAGACTCCTACAGGAAAACCTTTATGCTGAGGTGATCACCGCACGCCTTGCGGGTACATTGAACTTCCTGGAGCGGAAATCAATCTAGATTAACAATTTTTAAGTTATACGAAAACAGATTTTCATTAAAATCGTTAAGCAAAATACTATATTTCTTTGTTTTTCGTCAAATTATTGCACGGGAAATATTTTTAGAATCAATCATGCTAATTAATATAACTGAATATTATGTATTTAATTTTATTGAAAAAATATATTGCAAAAGTAACAGGTAATATGATAGTATTAAAAACGTTGTTGGTGATGAGAAAATGAGCCATTAGCTCAGTTGGTAGAGCATCTGACTTTTAATCAGAGGGTCGAAGGTTCGAATCCTTCATGGCTCACCATTTAACTGGCCCGTTGGTCAAGCGGTTAAGACACCGCCCTTTCACGGCGGTAACACGGGTTCGAATCCCGTACGGGTCATCGGCAATGCAAAAACTGGTGGGATATTGGCAAGTACAGTATCCTGCTAGAATTTGCTAATAATATATTTTGGTCCCGTGGTGTAGCGGTTAACATGCCTGCCTGTCACGCAGGAGATCGCGGGTTCGATTCCCGTCGGGACCGCCATATAATTTAACGAAAACAACAAGATTGTTAATAGCAATCCTGTTAATATAGATGATTTACAATCGAAAAGATAGACTAAATTACATATGGCTCAGTAGCTCAGTCGGTAGAGCAAAGGACTGAAAATCCTTGTGTCGGCGGTTCGATTCCGTCCTGAGCCATCCTATTAAAACGTCAAATTTATTTGGCGTTTTTTGTTTTGTTGTTAGTTTTATATATGAATGCAGCTCTTGAAAGTGAAATGAAAGTTTACAAGAGATAGTATATGAGATAAGAGAAATGTACTTTCAAATTTAAAGTAGAATATAATTCTATTAATCTTTTTTAAACTGGAATTTTCCACTGAAAACTAAAAAGAGTAGTAAGCCTTATTGTTGTGTTAGAAAAGCTTTCCGTCTATGGACATATGAATTTCACAATGTATTAAGAATGAGGATATAATTGTTAAAATGGGTCTTAATATGTAAAAAATGTAACATATTATACAATTATATTACAAAATATATATTATTCTGTATTTTTTAACAAAATATGTTAAGGTTTATAGTGTAGTTAATAGATGGTAATAATGGGTTCACTGAACTAGGGGGAATATTGTGTATTTGTTACAAAGGTTAGTTAATAATAAAATATCAATGTTAGGAATAGTATTCTTTATTATTGCTATTTTAATCTTGGCATTTCAACAAAGTGTATACGCAGATAAACAAAAAGTGAAAACAGTCTATCATGTCTATGAAGATAATCAATTATTAGGGATTTTGTCGGAAGATGAAAAAAGAGAGCTAGATTCATATCTGCTTAAAAGTATGAAGCAAGCTAGCGAACGTTTTCCTGAATATGAACTTAAATTAAGTGAAGACTATTCATTTGTTCCTGAGCATGTGTTTTCTAATGGAGAAGAAAATAACCCAAAACTATATAAACAGTTAACTGAAGAAATACAAATAGAGGCAAAATCATATGCTTTAGAAGTAGGCGGTGTGAAAGTAGCACACTTACCATCAGCAAAAGCTGTAGACAATGTTTTAAAACAATTTAAATTGCAATATGTAACGCAAGAAGAATTAGACTTATATGAACAGAAGCTTAAAAGTGATAAATTAGATGTTGATCAAGAAATGATCCCTGGAATTCAAATGATAAAATTGTCTGAGGATATCAATATAGTAGAATCTCAAATTTCTCCGAATGAAATACTAGACGAGGCATCAGCATTAACACTTATTAACCAAGGAACCTTAAACGTAGAGGATTATAGTGTTAAAGAAGGTGATGTACTTGGTTCTATAGCTGCAAATCACGGATTGACGACTGAAGAACTACTATCAATTAATGAACAGCTTACAGCTGATTCATTATTAAAGATTGGACAGAATATTAATGTTACGGTAACTAAGCCATTAATAGAGTTAATGGTAGTAAGAAAAACAGTAGAAAAAAAATCAATTCCTTTTAATGTTAAGACTGAGAAAACGGATTCTCTTGAAAAAGGGCAAAGTAAGATTTTGCAACAAGGTGCTAATGGTGAAAAAGAAGTGCACTCTGTAGTTACTGAAATGAATGGTACAAAAGCTTCAACTGAAATTATTTCTGAGCAAATTTTATCAAACCCTATAGAAGAAATAAAACTTGAGGGAACAAAAGATGTTTCTATAGGAACTGGCAGTCTAGCATGGCCAACAGTAGGAGGATATGTTTCAAGTAAACTTGGTACTCGTTGGGGTAAATTGCATAAAGGGATTGATATTGCGAGACCTAGCAATAAAACTATTAAAGCTGCAGATAATGGAAGAGTTGAGTCTGCAGGCTATGATAGTAGTGGGTATGGAAATAAGGTTGTAATTAACCATGGTAATGGTATGAAAACAGTATATGCTCATTTATCTTCTATAAGTGTAGAAACTGGACAAGTTATAGGTAAAGGTTCAGCTATAGGAGTTATGGGATCAACAGGGAATTCCACAGGTGTTCATTTGCATTTTGAAATATATGTTAATGGGAAATTAATGGATCCTCTAGAATATTTATAACAAAAAACCTTCGAATTTCGAAGGTTTTTTTGTGAACCAACTGCTTTATAAACAATTTTGTAAAAGGCCTTTAGACAGATTACAAACCAATAACTGTTTAGTAAGGAAACATGCAAATAACTTTTTTATGATCAAATTGATATAAATTACTTTTGTGAGCAATTAAAAGGATGAATTGAAAAGGCTGAAATGATAAAGTAGTATTAAGGGTTAAAAAATTTTCAAAAAAGGCACTAGAATTGATATAAATAAAAAAAAATTCATTAGAAGGAGATTTTACTATGGAGAAGAAGATCCTTGTTATTGATGATGAAAAACCGATCGCAGATATACTACAATTCAATTTAAAAAAGGAAGGTTTTGAAGTACACTGCGCTTATGATGGTATAGAAGCATTAGAAAAGGTTGAAGAGATACAGCCAGATTTGATATTACTTGATATTATGCTCCCATTAAAGGATGGAATGGAAGTTTGTAGAGAAGTAAGAAAAAAATATGACACACCAATTATAATGCTAACGGCGAAGGACTCAGAAATAGATAAAGTCTTAGGCCTTGAATTAGGGGCAGATGATTATGTGACAAAGCCTTTTAGTACAAGAGAATTGCTTGCACGTGTAAAAGCAAATTTAAGGAGGCAACAGGCTAATTCAACTCCTAGCAGTGAAGAAGAAAACAAAGAAATCACAATTGGGGCATTAACGATTCATCCAGATGCATATATTGTATCGAAGCGCGGAGAAACAATCGAACTTACACATAGAGAATTTGAATTGCTCTATTACTTAGCTAAACATATAGGACAAGTAATGACTAGGGAGCATTTGTTACAAACTGTATGGGGTTATGATTATTATGGTGATGTTAGGACTGTCGATGTGACAGTTCGTAGATTACGTGAAAAAATAGAAGATAACCCTAGTCACCCAGGTTGGATTGTTACAAGAAGAGGAGTAGGTTATTACTTGCGCAACCCTGAACAGGAGTAGTTGTTAATGAAAAAAGTAAGTTTCTTTCGATCTATTCATATAAAGTTTGTGCTAATGTATGTGTTATTAATTTTAGTTGCGATGCAGATTATAGGTGTATACTTTGTAAATCGTTTAGAAAATAGACTAGTTAGCAATTTTAAAGAGTCTTTACAGGAAAAAGTAAGTTTACTTGCTTATAACGTTGAAGAAGAAATGTTAAAGGAGCGAGATGAGACCTCAACAACACAAGAGGCAGACATTCGCTCTATTCTTTATGATTTTTACTCCAATGATGTTTCTGAAGTCCGAGTAATTGATAACCGAAGTAAAATTATCGGAACTTCAGATGCAGATAACCAAGGGATTGTAGGTAAACGAACAAATGAGCGAATTATAAAACAAACTTTAGTTGTTGGATATACAAATGAATTAGTATTTATAGATAAAGAAACAAAAAATCGTTTTTGGGTATTGGTTACTCCTCTAAAGTCCGGAGATGAAGTAATCGGAGCAATTAGGTTAGAGGCTAAAATTGAAAATGTTTATGTTCAATTACGGGAAATTAATAATATTTTCGCAACTGGAACTGTAATAGCGCTTGTAGTAACGGCTATTTTAGGCGTTTTATTAGCTAGGACTGTTACTAGACCAATGTCAGATATGAGAAAGCAAGCTTTAGCTATGGCAAAAGGTAACTATTCTCGAAAGGTAAAAGTGTATGGTGATGATGAAATTGGTGAGCTAGCAGTAACCTTCAATAACTTAACGAAAAAACTACAGGATGCCCAAGCTACTACTGAAGGAGAAAAAAGAAAACTGTCTTCTGTATTAGCTTTCATGACAGATGGTGTAATAGCCACTGATCGCAAAGGTCGTGTCATTTTGATAAACGAACCAGCAGAGAAACTGTTGAATGTTTCAAGTGAGTCAGTATTGTCGACACCTATTGTGAGTTTATTAGGATTAGAAAATGATTATAGTTTTGATGATTTATTAGAACAAAAAGATTCTCTTATTTTAGACTTCAGTCAAGACGATGATCCATTTATTTTACGTGCGAATTTCTCAAATATCCAAAAGGAAACAGGATTTGTTAATGGTTTGATCACCGTTTTGCATGATATAACGGAGCAGGAAAAAATTGATCAAGAACGTCGTGAGTTTGTAGCTAATGTTTCGCATGAACTAAGAACTCCTTTAACTACTATGCGGAGTTATTTAGAGGCGCTAGCAGATGGTGGATGGAAGGATGAGAATATTGCACCGAACTTTTTGAGTGTAACTCAAAATGAAACTGAGCGAATGATTCGACTTGTAAATGATTTACTACAACTTTCTAAAATGGATCGCCAGGACTATCAGTGGAATATGGATTGGGTTAATTTTAGTGAGTTTTTCAATAATATTATTGATCGTTTTGAAATGGTGAAGGAAAGTCATATAATCTTTAAGCGTGAGATACCGAAGCATGCTTTGTGGGTTAATATTGACGAAGATAAAATGACCCAAGTTTTATATAACATTATTTCAAATGCTTTAAAATATTCTCCAGAAGGTGGAAAGCTTACTTTCTCATTAAAAGAACTAGGGGACTATCTAGAGATAAGCGTTAGAGATGAAGGTGTAGGTATTCCAAAGGATAAGGTTGATAAAATATTTGAACGATTTTATCGAGTGGATAAAGCGCGTGCTCGAAATATTGGAGGGACAGGCCTTGGATTAGCGATTGCTAAGGAGATGATTATGGCACACGGAGGAAAAATATGGGCAAAAAGTAGAGAAGGAAAGGGTACAACAATCTTTTTTACCTTACCATATGAACTAGATCAAGAGGATGATTGGGTATGAGTAAAGAACTAATTAAATCTATCGTTTTGACAATTCTTGTGTTTATCAGTTGCTTTATGACATGGAATATTTGGACCTACTTGCCTAATATGAATGAAATAAAGCAACCGGATATTCTTAGCGATGTTACTATTTCCAATAAGCAACAAATAGAAGCAATTGTCCAACCTATAAAAATATTTTTTCACAATGGTAATAAACATTATGGAAGTAATTTAGATATCGAGATAGCTTCGGTAATGGAAGAGGTATCCGCATGGAATTTCTCTGATTACAAAGATGTTTCTAATACTGTATTAGACGATTTTCAAGGTTTTTTAAACAAAAGTAGTACAACTGAATTAATATTCCCTGATTCGGTTCCTCTGTCCGCGTATAAGAAGGTTATATCTATTAGTGATAAAGATATATCAGATGTGAATTTTGATCGTATTCTAATTAGAAGTTCAAGTGATGATCAACATATTTATTTCGTTGATACAGAGAATCGAAAGATACATAGGTTCTATGTTGATGTCGATAGTGTCAAACAATTTTCAGAGGATATGATCGAAAGAACGAAAAACTATCAATTGTATTCTGTTGCACAGTTAAATCAAAATAAAAACATCTATTTACCTATACAATCAACAAAGATAAACAGTTACAAATATTATGTGGAAACGATTGATGTCAAAAAATTTAGGGATGCTCTTTTTTCAGATCCGAATTTTGTAACGCAGAAGGAAACTTCTAGAGGGGAAAGGTATTCTGACGTTTTAAGTTCAATGAATGTATATGAAGATACAATGACGCTAAGGTTTATAGACCCGACACAGAAAAAGACCAGTAACTATACTCCTACAGAATTACTCGAAAAAAGTATTGAATTCATTAATGACCACTCTGGTTGGGATGATAATTTTCGATTTGACAGTATCGTTCAAGAGAACCAAAAAGCAATTTATCGTTTATATATGAATAGTCTGCCCGTCTTTAACGACAGCGGAATGTCTGAAATTGAACAAGTTTGGGCAATTGATGATATTTACTCTTATAAACGACCTTATTTCACCTTGCATTTTCCAATGCCTTCTGGAACAAGTGAAATAACGTTATCATCTGGAGAAGAAGCTTTGGAAAAATTAACAAATATTGATGGTATTAATGTAGATTCAGTTGAAGATTTAACAGTCGGCTATGGTCTAACAAGAGATAGTAAGGAAGGGCGACTAGTTTCATTAGAGCCTGGCTGGTTTTATAAATATGATGGTCAATGGAAATCGTTAAATTCAATGATTGTGGAGGTTTTTCCAGATGGAATGGAGTAAAACAAAAACAATCTTTATCATTATTTTTCTAATACTTGATGGATTTCTTATATACCAATATATTTCTAAAAAGAATGCCAATGAATATGAGTTTTTGGCTGAGTCATCATTTGTTGAAGAATTAAGGGAAAATGAAATAACTTATACAACTTTACCGAAACAAAAAATAAAAGAACAATATTTAAATGCCACAAGTAAAGAATTCACAGATGAAGAATTAAGTAAGCTAAAAAACCAGACAATCGTGAATTTTAATGAACATAAAGTGTTTTCTAAATTAGAAAAGCCATTTCTATTAGGTGAAAATCTATACTCAGAGGCTTTGAATAGTTTTGTAAAAGAAAATGTTTTATACGGTGATCATTATAGATTTTGGAAGGTAGATGAAAGTATGAATTCAATCATCTATTATCAAACGTATAATGATAAAATGATTTATAATAATAGTAATGCAAAGTTGACTCTATTTTTGAATAACAACCGGGAAATAACATCATACGAGCAAACTTACTTGGATAATATTGAACAATTTAATGAAGAGGAAGAGGTTTGGCAGGCAATCAAAGCATTGGAGATGTTATATCGTAAAGGTTATATTCCTTCAAAGAGTAAGATAACGAATGTAGATCTTGGTTATTATGATTTAATTCAGATTACTTCTTCTCATGTTCTTAGACCAGTTTGGCATGTCGTTTTAAATGATGAAGTGGATTTATATGTGAGTGCATTTGATGGTCAAATCATTCAATCGGAAGTGATACCAAGTACAACAGATGATAAATTAATGGAGTGAATGTTTGTGTCAATGCGTTTTAGTGTTTTAGCGAGTGGAAGTACAGGAAATGCGTTCTACGTAGAAACAGACCAGCAACGTATTTTAGTCGATGCGGGTTTAACAGGTAAAGGGATGGAAGCTCTATTTCAACAAATAGGGAGAAATTTAGCAGACCTGACGGGTGTATTAGTAACCCATGAACATAGCGATCATATAAAGGGGCTTGGGGTAATTGCTAGAAAGTATAAATTGCCTATTTATGCAAATGCAAAGACATGGCAAGCGATGGAAGGGTTAATTGGACAAGTAGCCACCGAACAGAAATTCACCTTTGATATGGAGACGGTAAAAAGCTTTGGTGATTTGGATATTGAATCCTTTGGTGTATCGCATGATGCAGCAGAGCCGATGTTTTATGTGTTCCATCATGAAGGAAAGAAAATAGCTTTAATGACGGATACAGGCTATGTCAGTGACAGGATGAAAGGTGTTATTTCAAATGCTGATTGCTTTGTTTTTGAGAGTAATCATGATGTGGGAATGCTAAGAATGGGACGGTATCCGTGGAGTGTTAAGCGCCGAATTTTAAGTGATGTAGGGCATGTTTCAAATGAAGATGCTGCTATTGCCATGAGTGAAGTTATTGGTGACAAAACGAAACGAATTTACCTGGCACATTTAAGTTTGGACAATAATATGAAGGATTTAGCTCGTATGTCTGTAACCCAAACCTTAAAAGAACAAGGGCTAATTGTTGGAGAAGGATTCACATTGCATGATACAGATCCAAAAATAGCAACGGAACTGCTAACCGTATAATATAAGACTTTTACCAAAGACCTATTAATTATTTTATTAATAGGTCTTTTTGATAAATGCTTTAATTTAAGATTTGTTTAAGCAATTTTGGTTATAATAAATATAAAACTATTGTAGATATAATATGCTTTTCTTTCTAGTAAGATAAGCATTCGCTACAAAAGTGAGCTAAGCGGAATATACGAATTACATAAGCTGAGTATTAAACCTCATTATTTTTCGTAAGGGAGTGGGAGAATTGGGATATTATGATCAGGATTATGAGAATAGAACCAGTCGAAAAAAAGTAAGTAAAAAAGGGTATTTCTTTTCGGGGCTGGCAG
>Ga0233379_1000092_pt1 | contig 12647 bp, 11 predicted proteins | sample ElkDunMinimDraft_8_FD_180679 | JGI IMG/M metagenome (GOLD analysis project Ga0233379, IMG submission 180679) | Fecal eukaryotic communites from dung pellets of Tule Elk in California, USA - Elk Dung F1 | ecosystem: Host-associated > Mammals > Digestive system > Large intestine > Fecal | place...
CAACACTTTTTACCCCTTATATCTTATAGGCTCTTAATTTGTACTCAACACCATCTATCTCCATTTTCTTGACTTGAGCTAAATCTAGCACAATTCCAGCATCCTCGAAATTAACATAGCTCGCCCTTGGTAGTGGCATTACTTCCATAGTTGAAATGTGATGCTTGCTTTCGAATTTAACTCCCTGTCCTAGAGCAAATGTTATCTTGTATTTGTGCATCTTATCTCACCTCCGTTTTCATTTAAAATTAAACGTAAGGAGGGAAATACCTTCAAAAGTGCTGAAAATTTAATTTTGAGCTATTTTTAGATGCACTATAAATCCGCATAAATATGACGCCACCCCTAGTTGATCAAGTTTTTATAAATTAAAAGCACTCGTGCAGAGCGCTTTTTTATTCCTCATCATATCATTTTATGTTCACTAGGAACTCTCCAATTGCATCCTTGATACGTGTGATAGGAGCGGTTACCTCATCTGCAATTATTGATAATAGCGTTGCCCACGAACTATTTTCATCACTTTCTCTATTTAAGTGCTTTAAAATATTGCGTAATTCTTTCATTTGCCCAGGCGTTAAATGCTCATGTAGATGCTGCTTGATATACATATTTACAACTTGTATATCAGTCAATGCTATTTCGAGTAATACGGCAACCACTCGCGATGCGCTACAATCTAATGCATAACTCAATATCGAAATGAACTCATAATCCATTTGTTTAAATCTAACAGTCACACGCTCAGTCGGTCTATTTAGTCTCTTATTGATACTCTGATTATCTAACGAGCCAAAATACAACGTGTTATTTAGTCTTATATCACGTTTAAAGTGCGTAGATAATGCATTAATAGCCTTTGGATTGCTAATCAAGTAGATACACATAAACTCACAAATATCCTTTACTGGCGTGTTTGTGATGTAAGATAACCTGTAGATCATGTCCTTTAGCTCCACACTGATATATGGTTTGACCTCTCTTTTCTTATCGCTTCGTTGCTTCCGCTGCCCCACTTCGTTCCTCCTGTTTTACATTTTTTAGGATTTACATCAGAGATAACGTCTTTTGGTCCCTGACTTATTTCTACAAGGTACGGTAGGGGGGAGGCATTTAACACTGTATAGAACCAAAAATTTTTGTACATACTCAACCAAAAAAGGGGATTCCAAATAATATATAACGAGGAAAAGCTGAAAGAACTCGCGAAGAAGATGAAGGAACATAACGAACGATATAATTTTCCAACAAAGCCGAAAAAGAAGAAAAAGAAAGATAAAAAATAAACCGCCAGCTGCTCTTTTGCTGGTGGTTTTGCTATTTTTATTTCTCAGAATGGCGTATCACCAAAATTTCACCCAAGACATACGCTAAGTAATTTTGTTGGTAAATCCCTATGTAAAAAGAAGGTAGCTTCAGTTTTAACCAAAGCTGCTTTTTATGTGTGAATCATATTTCACTTCCTAAACAAGTATTAACTTTTGATTTTCCATTTTATCTATATATTCAAGCGCAATGTTTCCTAATTCTCTAGGCATTATCCAAGTTGTTTCTTGGCGATTTAAAGGAATTAAATCAATTACAATATTATCATTCAAAATAATTTCCATATTTCCATATATAAATACTCTTTTTGTCTTTGTACGTTTTCTACGATCTTCAGCAGCTACAATGATATTTCGCATAAAATATTTCCTTACTTCCTCTGGCGTTTTATCCTGATTGTCTTTGTAGTCCTTTTTATATTTCTCATACGCCTCATTAGACACTTCTAAGTCTTTTACAATACGATATCTTTTTTTAACAAGATTGACTAAGCTATTTTTGTGTGCTTTTTTAAGTACTTTCCTTCGAGGTATATATCTCTGTATCACCTTCTTAGACACATAATATTTAGGATATGTACGTACAAATACCCCTAACCTTGCTTCTCCTGGTATAACTCCTTCAACAACTACTATATCTCCTTTTTGTATAGCCCCTAGTTCCTTAGATAATTCAAATATACAATACTCCCTTTTAGCAGGTTGCCCGGCAAATTCAAATAGTATAGCTGCGAACACAGAAAATCCCCCTTTCTTCTCAGTTTTCCGTACATCAATCACATGTTCTCCAAATGTAAATGGGGCTATTACTGAAGTTTAGTAGCAATAATTATTTTCTATGTAGTACCTAAATTTTCCTTTTTGTATATTGTTAAATTTTATAAAAAAACAGCATAGAGGCTGGCCAAGGCGAGTTCTTCGATGATTATAGAGCAGCACAAAAAGATTCACTCTGTTCCCCAGGGGGGGCTGGTCTTGTTCCAAGACCTTCACGCCCCTAAAACATAAATAATAATGCATGATACAGAAGCATTTATAAATGCTCATAGACGAACACCCACAGGAAACTAGAAATATGTTTTGGCAGAGTGGAGTATTAAATTAACCAGTGTGCAATAAGGATTTCGGCATGGATAACTGTTCGGTTAGATGCTGTTCTTTTAGTAATTTTTGAACATAGTTTGCTAGTGTCGTATAACCTGCAGTAGGTTCTAGTAAAGCCATTTGTTCTTGGATAATTGGGCGCAAAAATTCCGCAAAACGTATGCCTAAGTCTTGCTTTAACCAGATGATGTACTGGATATATAACTCGACTGTTGTCCAGCCCGTTTTGGCGTTGCGGCCTTTGCCTGTAGTTGTTTTGACGATTTTTTGGGATTCTTTTAATAGCTTGTTAAGCGTGCTGCTAGGGATTTTAATTGCTTCGCATAGCTCTTTTTGTGTACGCCAAATAAACGGCTCCGAAACGCTTTTTTGGACCGTAATATAGTTAATGATGTCTTGTTCCCATTCATGGCAATGGCTACGCTCGCGATTCTCGCGTGCTTTCTTGAACTTATACCAGCCTTTGCCCCCTAATTTCACTTCAAACGTACGGTTAGGTACATACGTAGCGAGTAATTCTTCTACATATTCCTTTGCAGGTCCGTGGTATTTACCTGAATAAGCAGATTCAATAACAGATTTTAATGATGAACCAGAAAGAGGACAGTTTAAACGGTAGTTAAACTCATCTAGGAAATCCATTGTGCGGTCCTTTGACCAACCTTCTTGAAGGCATGTTAAAGCTAGCGTAAATAATGTATTATTACGCCCAATTTGCCCTTTTTTCCCTTTAATATCTACTGCATTGATTAAAGCTTGAAACCACTCTGTATCCATCACTGAAACCTTTTTAGCACCAGGAGTAGGCACGATAAAGAGAGGTCTATTAATATCGTTGTCACGACGTACAGACCAATCGATTAAAGTAGCTGGGTTATAAATCGCTGTTTCATCAGACCACACAATATTCTGACGATTTGGCATGCGGAAGAAGCCGAAATCGTTGCAAAATGGATCTGCTTCAACTGATTTCAAGCTGCGTTTTAAATTATCGGCAATACGTTTCGCTACTTTTAAACTACGAAACTCAGTTTTATTTGAAAGGAAAAACGGTGCTGCCAGTAAGAAATAAACTTGATAGCCACGTGTTGTTTCTACAATAATCGTTGGTCGGCCAATGCTGTCATCAAGACATGCAAGTAAAATATCCTGAACAGTATGCTTCTTCGTATCGATATCGATGACGAATGCATTAATTTGTTGTAGGTTTTGCTCTTCAAAGCCTTTAATGTAGCGGCGTTTTGAATCAGCATACTCGTAGTGTCGATACACGTTTGGCGTGAAATGTGTAAAGCGATCCACTTGTTCAAGTAGTGTTTCTTTGGACGTCATAATGACGCCTCTTACGCCCGATACGGTAAAATGGCTTTTATCGCGCACGACAAAGATTGCGCCTTTTTTATCGCGCATGTCTGCTTCTTTTGCTTGTAATTGTACAAGTACTGGTGCTTTTGATGCTTTCGGGTTGAATGTAAGTAATCCTTCATGAAAAATCATATTAAAAACTTTTGTAAGCTTGTCCATTTTCGGTTCCATACATGTTAAAAAAGCCATCAGCAATTCCTCCAATCATAAATGAATGAGCGAACGCAGATAGCCAAAAATACATTTTGTATACTGAAAAACACACCAAATTTCAATTTTGGACACTTTTTTTGATTGAAAATCGAAATTTGGATTGATATAATCAGTACATCTCTTATTATATAAGATACATAACTTTGTGCTACAACACATACGTTATGTTACCTAATTGAAGACGACTATTGATATCGGCGTTCGTTATTTAATTTTTAATTAGACAACTACTATTTAAAGAGTTATTTACTATTTAAATAGGCGTCCACAGTTTAGTTGTTATTCAATTAGGGCTAATATGGTGAAGTCATTCCGGTCCCGCCAAAGACATAGGAATGGCTTCTTTTATTTTGCCCTGACACTTATTTAAGTAGAATTATAGATACTTGAAAACCTTGATGCAATAGCTTTTTTTACGATTTTAACGACAAAGTATATGCATATACTAATATATACATATATGCATATACGCGTATACTAATATATGCGTATATGCGTATATGCGTATATGCGTATACCACCTATAAACCTTGATATATAGCCATTCCTTAAATCGAAGTATATGCATATACTAATATATGCATATACTAATATATACGTATATGCATATATGCATATACGTATATACTTTTTTAGTAAAAAAATTTTTTTTCGACAAACTATAAACAAAGAAAAAGCAACGAAAGAATCCTAAATTTCAAGGACTGTTCGTTGCTTTTTATTCTATCGATCTCGTTTTTGAATAACTTCAAAAACAAGATTAAATGTTTTCTTTTCTTCTTTAACAAGATTATTTTCGATGTATTCATCTAAAAGGATATCCAGTAGGACGTCAACACTGTCTGCTTTACCCATTTGGACAAGTGCATTTAGTTTGTTACGTGTTGCTTTCGTTACACGAACAGTTGTGATTTGTGTTGCTGTGTCTTGTTTTTTTGTTTTTTTAGTTGGAGTATGTTCGGCTTTTTCTGATGATTGTTTTTCCTCTTGAACAGGCTCTTCAACTTTTATTTCCTTTGTAGGCTCTAACTTAAATTCTTGAGTTGGCACAATTTTTGGACCACGATCTAATAGCTTTTTTCTAGGCTTTCCATTATTCAGTAGACTACTCATTTTTTACACCTCCGCTAGCTCGGCTTGTACTCGAGCGATAAATTCATCTGCAATCGTTCCATAGCTTTTGTGGACTTTACGATCGTGCATGTCGTCATTCGTAATACCTGTTATATCAAAGCGTTTTAAGCGCTCCATATTGCTTACAATATTGGCAAATAGATTTTCTTCGCCAAAAATCTCACGAGCATTCTCAAGTGTTGCTAAGTCAACTGCTGCACCGTTTTTCATTAGTACCGGTAAAATGCCGATAATATCGAGATTTGCACCATAATCGTCAATGAGTGATTGCAAGTAACCCGTGAACACTTCAGCACCTTGAAGACTTCTTTCCTGCGTTTGCAGTACAACGACTACAAAATCCGAAGCGTACAGTGCTGCATCTGTAATAATTGAGATTGTTGGTGGTACATCGATAAAGATAAAGTCGTAATCTTTTTTCAAGGGTTCGATTAATGAAGAGAAGTATTGAACACGTGCAACCGGATTATTTGGAAACTTCTTCTCTAAGAAACGAGGGTATAGCGCGAAATCACTGAAACTTGGTAGTAAGTACAAGTTTTCCTTAATCTCCGTGACAATTTGGCCAAGATCCTCTTCTTGAATGGCAGCCATTAACGTTTTATTGAACGTAATAATTTCATCCGTTTCAAGTACTTTTGTTTTTAAATAAAGAGATGTTGCATTCGCTTGCGGATCTTGATCACATAAAAGCACTTTGTAACCTTTCATCGATAATGCATGGGCAATCATAGTGCTGTTTGTCGTCTTCCCTGTCCCACCCTTAAAATTACCAAATGTTACGATAATCGCTTCTTTATTTTCTGCCACGCTCTTCTCCCCCTATCATTGGAATTAAATGTTTTTCTCTTACGTATATGTATATATTTTAGATTAGATGTTTAAACAATGCAAGATTGATTGATAGAAGTGTTTGAAATTGGCTTTAAATAAGGGTTTAATGGTATTTTCCGCTATAGTATATCCGTATATGCATATATTAGTATACATATATATTAGTATATGCATATACCAGCACTTTTATGGCAGAAGTTTATATTATTTAATGGGCTTACGGTGTCTACTTTTAACGTTTTACAAACAATTTCAAAGCCCTGCTCAAATCAACGTTTGAGCAGGGCTTTTCTTGTTTTTTTGTCTATTTTCTCGTCTGAATGCTTAATTATATAAATTCTTCGATTATAGAACGTAAGCCCGAAATAACTAAAAATAATTTTCTACTAACCAATAACATCTTTTTTTAGTTTCAAAGGCTTTTACAGAAATATATATAGGGGATTCTAAAGTACCTCCAAGAAAATCTTGAATAGCGCTATCTGCAACTTTATCTCTTTCGACTATCCATTCTCTTTGTAAATTACGTAGCTGAATAAATTCTTCTTTTGATAATTCTTCTTTTAACACACTATAAATTTCATTTAATAAATCATCCCATAGTTCATACTCTTTTTGTGAGTAATTCAAAATATCACTAGTTGAACCAGTTTCCCAAATAGTTACTTCACTATCTAATAGTTGACTTAATTCGTTTAATCTTACATAGTACTCCTCATAATATTTCCCTTGTATAATCTGTCCTGTTGGTTCATCTATTGACACTTCTTCTGATTGAGGGGTTTCTATAACTACATTATTCGTATCATCTAACGTGTTTTCAATTAAATTGTCTGTATTTGTACTTACATAAGGAGTAATTGGAGTATTATTTTCTAAAGTACTATTATCAATGTTATTCGTTAGCTTAGCTAGAATACCTAGTACGACATAAATACTTAATAAAACACTTATAAATTTTTTCCAACTCACAGAGGTTTCCTTTTTTTCGGTATATACCTTCTTTTCATTTGAACTTTGTACAGTTTCTTCTTTTTCAAAACTTTTATATTTTAAGGATTCCATTTGATAATACATAACATCGTATTCTTTACGCTTATTGGGATTTATCAAAACTTCATATGCCTCTTTCAATAAAATAAAGTCAGCTTCTGATCCCCCAACATCTGGATGTACTTTTTTAGAAGCAATACGATAAGCTTTTTTTATCAAATCTTCACTAGCATTTGGAGATAAGCCTAGTAGATCGTAATAATCAATAAATATATTCAAGAAATCACCTCTACTACTAATACGACATAAATAGCCCTATACCTCTTACAAAGATATATGTTCTTTACCTCCTGTACGTACTAGAGCGTCAGGCGCTTTTCTTTCATCCCAACTTGTTTCAACTTTTAATTTCAAATTCATACTCCTTCAAAACCTTATAAAAACTATTCTTCTTCAACCCCAACATCTCCGCAAACTTAACCCCTGTCAGCTCCTTACGCTGCCACGCTTCATAATTTGCCTCCAACACGTCACGCTGCTCCTTCGATAAAGTCGACAAATCCAGTCGCGGTCTACCCAAATGCTTCCCTGCTTTTCGTGCTTCCGCAATTCCCTCTGCCTGGCGTTTCAAAATCTTTTTCCGTTCCTGATCGGCTACATATGAAAGCAATGATAAAAACTGATCCTCCATCAAAGAACCCAGCTTGCTATCCTCTGTATTCATCGCTTTAAACTTGCGACTATCGAACAGCGTCTCATTTTCAAGGACCACAATATCCGCATTAATATTTCGTGTAATGTCTTTCCACTCATTAATAATTTCATCATAGTTGCGCCCTAAACGATCGAGTGCATCCATATAAATCAAATCGCCTGCACGGATTACACTTTTCAACGCCTGGTACTGCGGTCGATTGAAATTCTTTCCACTGGCTTTATCAATAAAAATGTCTCTCTCTTCGATTCCTAATTCACGCATCTTTGTTAGCTGCCGTTCCACATTTTGATCTGCAGCTGACACACGAACATAGCCAAAAGTTTTCGTATTCATCCAAATCCCCCTAAAACGTTTATAAAGATATATGTTATATTATAAACGTTTAAAAATAATTTTCATATACTTTACAAACGCAAAAAAGGTATACTTTTAAGCTGTCCTAAAAGTATACCTTTATAAACTATTAAAATATGAAATTTCAGAAATCAATAAATGTGCTTACTCTTTTTGTACGAAACAATCTTTTAGTAGCAAAAAGGCTATTTTACATGTTACTCATCTTCACTTTCATTTGCATCTTCCATTTCCACTGGTTTACCATTCAAGATATGGTTTATAGCTTGCTGTCTTGCAATTTCATTAGCAAGTTCTTTTTAAAGCTTCAAATTCTTCCCCCTAAATGTGCACAAAAAATAAAACACAATAGTCATGTATTTCTTAAAAGCAAAAATGTGAATAGCGGATTTTGTTATACAACTTATTCAAAAACAAGCACTGATTGACCGAAATTGGCGCATAACTATTGCTATGTCGTATATTGAAATCGCTTTTTTATAATTTTTGCACAAGCTGAATTTTATTTTGAATATTAAACTTTCGATAGATTGATTGGAGATGCTTTTTTACGGTGTTAACAGAGATGTATAAATGTTGCCCTATTGCTTGATTCGTCCAGCCCTTTTTTACAAGCTGAGCTACTTCTATTTCTCGTGTTGAAAGAATTCGCGTTTCTGCTTGCTTTTTATGAAGTAATGTCGATGCAATGACATCAGATAATAGATGTAAAATTTTTTTGTCGCGAATTGAGTATTTTGATGCGTGATTTTTTTGAGCCATCCCTAAAACACCAACAAAAGAACCATTGTGCAATAGAGCGACGACCATCTCATCATGTAAATCATATTTTTTTAAAAAGTAGCGATAGAACGGTGTATCTTCGTAGTTTTCGTGCAGAGTTAAATCTGCGAGGCGCAGTGCTTTGTTTTGACGAAATAGCTCTACGTGCTTCGAAGGATGCAATAAATCATCGAAATGATATTCCGTTAAATATTCCATCAACGCTTCATCACTTAATTTATACTGAGTTGGATTAAATAGGTTCCCTTGATCATCGGCATACCATAGAATCGTTTGCGCATATCCAAAATAAGCTTCTAGCTTTTGTTGAATGCATGTCCGAATATTTTCAGTAGGACATATAATATCAGCAGTGAACTGAATAATTTTTTCATAATCTATCGGGTTCAAAGTAAAATCCAAGATTAAGCACCTCCAAAGTGAATATAGTTCATATTATATATTCGGATTCAGAAAATTCAAAATAAAGAAAAACTATCCGTGTGGGTAATAGCTTTTAAGTGCCAAATAACTTTAAATGAGAAGTGTAATAACAACGAAACATTTGGAGGGATATATATGAGAAAAACAGGCTTTATTTGTGATGAAAAATATTTTTGGCATGATACAGGCAACGGTGCGTTGTTCATGCCGGCTGGTGGATTTATCCAATCGCATGAAAGCTCAGAAAACCCTGAAACCAAGCGTCGATTCAAAAATTTACTTGAAGTAAGTGGCTTAATGGACGACTTAGTCCAAATGAAACCTCGCTATGCAACAGAGGAAGAAATTCGTTATTACCATACACAGCCTTACATCGAAAAAGTAAAACAATTAAGTGCACTAGGTTACGGTGATGCAGGAAGTCTTGCAATGGTTGGTAAAGACAGCTACGAAATCGCCTTATTGTCCGCAGGTGGTGCCATTCAAGCTGTAGAAGCTGTCGTAAAAGGTAATCTTGATAACGCCTATGCATTAACACGACCACCTGGACATCATGCCGAAGCTAGCGAAGGCATGGGCTATTGTATTTTTAACAACGTTGTTATTGCGGCAAAATATGCTCAAAAAGTTTTAGGTCTTGAACGCATCATGATTCTTGACTGGGATGTCCACCACGGGAACGGCACTGAATCTGCATTTTACGATGATCCAAACGTATTATTCATTTCCTTACACCAGGAGCGCCTATTCCCAGCAGGTCGTGGGAATGTAGAGGACACAGGTACCGGTGCAGCATTAGGCACAAACATTAACATACCGTTACCAGCAGGAACAGGAAATGCCGGCTACTTACACGCCTTACAGGAAATTGTTGAGCCGATTGCAACGGAATTTAAACCACAGCTCATTATCATTTCCGCTGGTCAGGATGCTGGCCTATTCGACCCACTTGCCCGTATGATGGTCACAATGGATGGTTACCGTCGCATGACAAAATTCGTTATTGATTTAGCAGACAAGTTATGCAATGGCAAACTAGTTGCATGTCACGAAGGCGGTTACAGCGCAGCGTACGTTCCATTCTGCTCACTAGCCATCGTCGAAGAATTAAGTGATCAACGTACTGATGTTGAAGACCCGTTCATAGAAGGCTTCAAAGACCTCCCAGTCGACGAGTTATACGACTTACAACGTGAATACGTAGAAAAAGTCAAAGTCGAGCAAGCGAAATACTGGTCTATTTCGACAACTGTATAGACAAACTTATTATATTATTAAGACCAAAATTAAAAAAAGATAACTAAACCCACGGACAAAACATATTTATGACTAATATGTTTTGTCTTTTTTATAATCAGCATAACTGATATTTGAAATAGGCCATAAAATATAGATTTACAATACAAAAGGAAACAATTACCGATACGGGGTTTGGGAACGATATACTTTGAGATGGGGTTAAATATAAAAAGCATTCTATTTAGTATTGCTATAAGCATCGCATTTAGCTCAAGTGGATTAGGATATTCATTTGGAACGAAAATAGGACTATGAATATCGTTTTTAGGTTTTTCATTTTCAGCAGCAAGTTATTTTATTATAACTCTTAGAGGTTTTAGTTAAACTGATTTCGATTTAGTGTGACAAGCTTTACATAAAAAGCCCCCAAACAAAAGTTTGGACATGTCACAAAAAGAGACAAATGTTGATTTAATAACAGTTGTCTCTTTTTTAATGGAACATTGTTTATACATCGTTTTATGCAATTTCTTGAAAAGTCAGTCATAGCACTACCTTAAATCATATTCATACACTGCTGCACTATCGACTATAATGAATAAAATTATACATATTTCTTAATGTTGTAAATCTGCATTTTTCTGATAGCCCCCTTGAACTCCCCTCAATTCTAGCGAAGATGAACATACACGAGTGCTAGCTACTTCAACAATATGGCAAGAAAAATAAGAGAAACCATGTGATAAAATATATTTTAGTAAAGCTATTCTATGGAGGCCTGAAATGAAAAAGAAAACAAACTATCTAGTGTTACTTTTAACGCTTATCCTTATGGTTGGTTGTACCGAGGTAGAGGATACATCCGTTACAGAGAACGAAACGGAGTCACAAGAAGCAAGCACAGTTGATACAGAGGAAACTAGCAAAAAAGAAGAACCTGTCACTACGATTATTGATGAGCCGGCAGAAGAAGAAACAGTTGCAGAGGAAAACTCAACACAATCAAATGATGATCTGTTCGCAGGATACAAATTGATTGAAGTAGATGGTTGCGACCAATCGGGCCATCGTGAAGCCAAAGTTGTTGTTGATATCGGTTATGGCGAACGTGAATATTGGGCATTTACGAACGAACACGGACAATTAGTACGTGTCATTGCTGATGAAATTATCTTGCAAAACGACAATACCGAATCTGTAACATCTCAGGGGAGATATTGTTCTGATGAAGCAAAAGTTCCAGGAGTTGAAAGTTCAAATTTAGATGAAGGGCATGTTATTGCAGATTCGCTAGGTGGAGTATCAAATGCTTATAATATTACCCCACAAAACAGTACGCTCAACCGACATGGTGATCAGGCTTATATGGAAGACGCAATCCGCAAAGCTGGAGGGGCTAAAAATTTTGAAGCAATTATCACATATCCAAATACGTCAACGCAGATACCTTCTAGTTATCAGTACACGTATACGATAAAAGGTACCAAGGTTGTAGATAAATATGATAACGTGAACCCTGACGAAGTGAATGCTTCCAGTGGTCTAACAGGTAATAAACCTTCAAACTCAAACCAAACTAACGCCAACACATCTAATGTAAATAAAACAGGTGATATTTCTAGTGTTGATACAAATGGTAATGGACAGGTCACAATAAAAGAAGCAAAAGATGCAGGTTATAGTATGCCGATAACACGTGACCACTGGTTATATCCATATATGGATGACCGAGATGGTGATGGTATGGTGGGCGAGTAAGCATCTACCTTGAGGTAAAATACACGAACAAAAGAACATTTCCCTTGTTATAACGATTAATCACTATAGCGCTCAGACGATTTGAAAATCGAAATGGTGGGTAATCCCCCACCTCGATTCGTCTGAGCGCTGTTTCTATTTTTATTATTTAATTCACTTAAAACTCTCATTATCCCTAAACCCTTTTGAAAGCTTTTTGTAGTAGACTTGGCATAGATTTTATGTCGGTTATATCAGCTATATCCGAATTCAATATCGTTCGGACCGCATTCTGAATGAAGTAATGGCATTTTTCTAGTAAGGAATCATTCCCTTCTCCAAAATTGCCACCATGATTTACGTCTCTCTTCTGCGATTTGTTTTCTTGTTTCTATGGATTCTTTGATTGCTGCTATTAACTTAAG
>Ga0233379_1000093_pt1 | contig 12531 bp, 11 predicted proteins | sample ElkDunMinimDraft_8_FD_180679 | JGI IMG/M metagenome (GOLD analysis project Ga0233379, IMG submission 180679) | Fecal eukaryotic communites from dung pellets of Tule Elk in California, USA - Elk Dung F1 | ecosystem: Host-associated > Mammals > Digestive system > Large intestine > Fecal | place...
TTAGGCTATATATTGACTGAAGTTTACCAGACCAATTAAGATTAATCCTATAATTAATCTACGAACGGTCTGATATAAAAATAACTGTTTATCGGAAAGTCTAAAATGAATAACGATTCATTTTATTTTACCATTATTTACCCAAAAATTGTACCTATAAAATGTGGATTGTTTTTTATCCATTGATATTTACCCAACAAAAAAATCCTGATTTAATATGTAAAATACATATCAAATCAGGATTTTTTAGAAAGGAAAAAATAAAGGAATCGTAATTAAAGCCAATAAGCCAGCAAAAAACTGTAAAGGTATTCCTATTTTCACAAATTCACTCACTTTATAACCCCCTGCTGTCATTACCATTGCATTCGTCGGTGATGCTGTTGCCGTGACTGCAAAGGATAAGGTTGCTGCAATGGTCACTGCAATAACAAACGGATAGGGACTAAATCCCATTCCTAGTGCTGTTGCAATAGCGATAGGAGCAATGATGACAACGGAAACTAAGTTATTTATGAATTGAGAGAATAAAGACGTAATGACATAAAAAACAAATAACATAGCATATGGACCATAAGAACCAAATAACTCCATCATTCCATTCGTTAAAAATTGCGTGCCTCCTGTTTTCTCAAGGGCCTTGGCAATCGGAATTATACAAGCCAGTAATATAATGACTTCCCAGCCAATTCGCTTATAAGCTTCCTCTATCGACCGAATACAACCTGTGACAATCATTAAAAAGGCGGCAATTGATACACTAAGCACTTTTGGAACAATATCAAAAGCCATCAACAACAACATGAATACTAAAATCCCTAAAGCAATTGGGGTTTTCCCTTTCGAATACTCATTGCTTTCTTCTGTATTAGAGCCTAATACAACAAAATCTTGTTTTTCCGCACCTACTATTTCAATGTCTTCCCATTTCCCATGAACAAGTAAAGCATCCCCAGGTTTTAAACGCTCATTCGCTAAATCTGATTGAAGATACTCCCCTTTCCGATTGATTGCCAGTACATTACAGGAGTATTTTTCACGAAAATGCATGTCCGAGATCGTCAAATTCTCCATACTGGAATGGGGTACGATTAATATTTCCGTTACACCATATATCTTACTAAGAAAATGCGACTGAACATTTTCTGCATCAAATGGACATGGCACAAGCTCGTAATCTTTTACGAATTGATTGACATGCTCATTTTCACCAAAGACAAATAATAAATCGTTTGGAAAAATCACTTCATTAGCTCTCGCTACAATCGATTGTTTACTATGTAAAGCTAGATCATCTTCCGTTACTTTCCTTTCAATATCAATAATTGTAATCTCATATCGAGAAGGTAATTTTATATCTGATAACCTTTCACCGACAATATCTGAAGTTTGAGGAACAATAATAAAATGCAAGCGATCATATACTTTATATAAACCAGCTAGCTCACCTGCAGAAATACGCTTCCCCGTTTTAGCTGTCGCTTGATTTTGAGTTGGCATAAGCTTTTTTCCAATCGTCATGAAAAAGACTAACGTTCCTACTAAAATAATCAATCCTATTCCTGTAATTTGAAAAAAGCCAAGTTCATCATAACCTGCTTTTACTAAGTAATCACTAACGATAAGGTTAGTAGGAGAGCCAATCAACGTCAGCAATCCACCTATGCTACCTGCAAAAACTAACGGCAATAAAAATCGAGATGGATTTAAATTCAGCTTAAATGCAATGCTCATAATTACTGGAATTAACACAGCAATCATGCCATAAATACTTAAAAAACCAATGAAAATGCTAATCATTATGATAATGAGAACAAGCATTTTCTTCTCGTTTTTTCCTCCCCATCTTAATAGAGAGTCACCCATTTTGAACACGACACCGGCGTCAACAACACCGGCTCCGACAATAAATAATCCCGCCATCAGCATAACTGTACTATTAGAAAAACCTGACAAAGCCTCCTCTGGTGTTAAAACGCCTACTAATGTTAATACCAGCAGAGCACCAATCACAATTAGATCAGGACGGTATTTACTTTGAAATAACAGAAAAATTACAATTAGCATGATGAAGTAAGTAATAACCATTGGCTGTAAAATCATCATAATCCTCCACGAATACTTTATATACGTATTTTACATTTTTTCATTAGGATTATCGAACTATTTTCTTAGACATTCATTGTTTTTTTATAACTTACTATTTAATACATAGTATAGTAAAGATATATTTAGAACTAAGGATAGGTTTGGTGTTTATATGAATCATCCAATTTCAAGACGAAACTTTTTAAAAAATCTTTTCCTTTCACTGCTAACACTAATTGGTATCACAACTAGTGGTGTCTTATACGCTCGTAAAATAGAACCTAACTGGTTAAGTATAACCTCTCATAACATTTCAAGTAAGTTAATTCCAAAAAGTTTTAACAATGTTACAATATTACAATTCAGTGATACTCATGTCGGCTTCCAATATCAGCTTAAAAATTTACGAAAAACAGTTAAAATCATTAATCAGTTACGACCTGATATTGTTGTTTTTACAGGTGATTTGATTGACCAGCCGCTCGAATTTAGCGAACAAGCACAAGTGCAAATTAGCCGAATTCTTTCACAAATCCAAGCACCCTTAGGCAAATATGCTGTATACGGTAATCACGATTATGGTGGATACGGAAAGAATTTCTATCAAACTATAATTAATCAAAGCGAATTCACACTATTAACGAATGCCAACGATTACATTTATAATGAACAAAATGAAAGTATACGAATTGCTGGCATTGACGATCCAATATTTGGTTCTCCAAATTTCGAGCAGACCTTTCAACATATTAAAAAGAATGAATTTTGCATCTTTCTTTCTCATGCACCTGACTTGGCAGACGAAGCAAGCAAGTATCCAGTCACCTTGCAACTTAGTGGTCACAGTCACGGAGGCCAGATTCAAATTCCATTATTAGGTCCTCTCATAACACCTAGCTATGCAGAGAACTATCTAGAAGGAATGTACAACATTGACGGCATAAAGCTATATGTCAATAGAGGACTCGGTACTACTAGACTTCCATTACGATTTCTCTCCAGACCTGAAATTAGTTTATTTACCTTACAAAGTTCCAAGTTATAGAAATCGATCTATCAAAAACAAGAAATAAGCCATTCATTCGTATAAAAAATTATTCTCATTATCCACTTCATATAACTTCATGAAGGCTTATTCATTCAATAACACTTCATCATTCATAGATTCTGTTAGCCAGCGAAAAGGGCCTATTTTCATTTATTGTGAGAACGTACAGGCTCTTTTTTAAAGGTACGTCCATAAACTATACAAACATCATTATTGATGGCCCCAGAGTCTTGGGTGCTAACAACAATCTATTTACTTTGTTGTTTGATACGAAAAAATTGAACAACTATCCTACTCTTTGTAAAGTGATATCGACAATGTTTTCTACAGCTTACATTAACAGAAAGGAAGTATACGTATGTACTTTTTTGAATCTGCACCATTAATGACAACACAAACCCTTACATTTCATCCAGAATTAAACTACTATCCGAATGCTTTATCATCAAACGAAATCGATCCAAATGATGAACGTTTTTTTGGGATTATTCCCTTTATAGCCGGTTTAGCTGTTGCTCCACTATTCTTCAATAATAGACCTTGCTGTCCTCCATTTCCTCCATACCCATTGTATCCTCCTGCATATCCGCCCTATCCAGGACCTTTTCCAGCTGGATATAACCAACAACAATCATTCCAAAATCCGATATACGGCGGCGTAACAGAAAATATAAATATTTATACACAATAGGAGAAACTTCTTCGATGACGTATTTGTTAAGCTAAACTGCTTTAGTTTTCAATATGACATATTTTTCATCTACTTTTTAGAGACTGTATCGTTTATACTAGTCTGTATACCTATTGGTAATGTCTTACTAATAGGTATTCAGATTGTTCTAATATTCAGTTCTTTTGTAAAACTCATCGTTTATGAACTTCATGTTTTATTCACTTCTTTTTCATCGGTATGTGTCTTGCCCGAAAGAAATGTGTGTAAAATTTGCTTTCTCACGCCCTATATCGCTACTATTGACCTATATAGGTATTCCCATTATCTCCTATATCAATGTGAAAACATAAACATTCTTCAATATTTTCAATAAACTTATTAATAAATTTGTGATATTTTTGAACAAACTTTGTAATTAAATGAATATTTTTTCGTTTCTATCACTTTAATGAAGCAAAATGTTATAATACAATTATATTTTCGTAGGAAAGGTGTTGCCGTAGTGAATTCAAATAAGCAAAAGTGCCAACCTATTCTAGATCAGGACGTCCACCAAGCTATTTTCATCGTTAATAAGCATGCAAAGGCCGCACCAATGCCGAAAATGCTTTATGATTTAAAAAAATCAGCTATCCAAAAGCTGTTGAATGAAGGAAAAGCGGTCAAAATAGGTCTTCATTTTTCTGATAATCCACGGAATGCAAGACAGCAATCCGATGTTATCATCCAATGTGGAGATTATATATTTCATCTTCCGCCTTCGAAAGAAGACATTAAATGTTTACCACATCTAGGAAATCGATCAATTGATAAACGAAATCCAAAAACACGTATGTCATTATCTAGAGCAAAAGCTATTTTATACTCATATACTGGAACAAGTGATGTAGATGTACATAAACTAGTTCAACCGAAGGATAGAGAATACCGTCCACATTACAAAAGAATGAGACACAATCAAAAAGACACCTCCAACATTTTCACTTCCTCTTTTTTAGGAAAAGATTTTTAATGTCTTTTTACCAAAACATTATTTATTTTTTGCCCTTATATGATATGGATCCTAACAAAATAATTTTGGTAAAAAGACACTGGTTTCATTGAAATCTCGGGAAGTGTTAAACATTATCAATAACCATTATATTTAACAAAAGAAAGCTCTCTTTAGAACTGGATTTATAAATCCGTTTCCAAAGAGAGTTTTTTTAGTAGTTTCTATGATTATCGATTAAAAACTTACAGTATGTGCTCATCAATCAACTGAATTAGTTCCCCGATTTCAGGTTTACTTACTTGAGCATTGGCACCGACTACCTGGCCTTTATGTCGTAAATCATCCGTAATTAATGAGGAGAATATGATGACTGGCAGCTTGCTTAATTCTTTATTTCCTTTTATTCTTTTCGTTAAGTGATGACCATCCATTAATGGCATTTCAATATCTGTAACAACCATTTGAATAATTTCCGTAATATCCTTTACTGACTCCGCTGATTTCTCTATGAAAAATAAAGCCTCTTGTCCATTCTCGAAAAACTCAATATTTTCAAAACCCGCTTCAGTCAATGTAGTAGAAAGCAACTTTCTTAATAACGGTGAATCTTCTACTACTATTATTTTTTTATTTGAACGCTCCCTATAGCCGAGCTTACGTACTTGCTGAACACTAATTCCAGAATCAGGATTGATTTCAACGACAATTTTCTCAAAGTCCAATAAAAGAAGCATTTCTCCTTTCATTTTAACGACTCCAATAATTTGATTTTCAAGACCTTGATACATTTCTGATGGCTTTTCAATTTGACTCCAAGAAATACGATGAATTTGCGTTACATCATGCACATGAAAAACAATTTTTTGTTTGTTAAATTCGGCAACAATAAATTTGTTGTCCTTCGGATTTTCGGATGGTGGGAAGTCCAAAGCCTTCGCCACATCAACAACAGGTAAGATTTCGCCTCTTAATTCGATGATTCCTTCAACATTTTTATGTACTTGTGGTACGAATGTAATCGGAACAGGATTGATGATTTCCTTTACTTTAATGACATTAATTCCGAATTTATTATGGCCGATTTCAAATTCAACAATTTCCAGTTCATTTGTTCCTGTTTCTAGTAATATCCCTTTTTTATGTTCCATTGATGTTTCGCCCTTCCCCTAATAAAGTAAAATCTATTTTTTATTACTATACCATGCCAAAACATTAGACCATTAACAAAAAAGTTATATTTTTCATTTTTTTGTTCCATATAACGGTAATTTTATTGATACTTTTGTTCCTTCACCCTTTTTACTATCATAAATAATAGAGCCGCCATGATCTGCAACAATTGTTTTCGACACCATCACACCTAATCCGCTACCTGATGTTTTATTTGTATAAAAAGGCTCTCCAATCCGTTTTAATTCAACTTCATCCATTCCTAATCCATTATCTATTATCTCGACATAAACAAATTTATTAGATTCATAGCAGTTCATTTGAAGTTCGCCATTATTATGATGAATTGCTTCTGCCGCATTTTTGATCATATTATAGTATACCTGTTTTAATTTACTAGCATTGCCTTCAATATATAGTCCCTCAACCGTTTCCAGCGAAAAATGAATACCTTTCAAATTTGTAAAAGTACTCATTATACAATGAACATTTTTCAATAGTCCTTCCATTTCAATTTCATGAAAGTCCGTATGCTCTCTACCGGCAAATTGGAGAAAATCTGTAATAATACCTTCTGCCCTATTTAACTCAGATAAAACGAGTTTTATGTATTCACGATTTTTTTCATTCGAATCCTTATCTATCAGTTGAATAAACCCTTTTACAACGGTCAGAGGATTTCTAACCTCATGAGCAACTCCTGCGGACATTTCGCTAATTAATGAAAACTTTTCAGCCTCCTGAATTGCATACTTCATTTTAATAGTCTTCTGAATGTATTCGGTTACATAAATGATAATTAGAAAAGATAAGATAAAAGATACAACTAATAGGGTAAGGATCCATTTCTCATGCCAATCAACCGGAGTATTCTCGAGATTCCATCCTCCTAGCCAATAGGCTAGTACAACAACCGCTGGAATAATAGCACCTACGATATATTTACATTTTTTAGGTAATCCATTCCATTTTCCAGATAAAAAAAACGGTAAAATATAGCTGGCTAGAAAACTAAAAATGATGTAGAAAATTGAAGAAAAATCGATATACAATGAAACTATCGTCATAAAAGCTACTAACGTTAACCCCATTTTTCTATTTCCATATAAAAAAGCGTATAAAATTAATAAAGGGTATAAGCTGAGAAGAACGTGCCCGAAGTTAAAAAGCGGTAAATTTCCTAATATACATAGTGGAATAAATAATAGAACTAATAAGATATACTCTGCTTTCCATTTGGATCTCAAAAGACTACGATCATAAAAATACAATTGATAAACAATAATCGGAAAAACAACTATAAAAAACTGTATTAATACTCTACCCATTATTTCCATAAGTTTATTCCTTTAATTGGGATTTTTTACAGTTTATCACTTCACATAGAAAGTGTCTTGTATTTTTATACAAAAAAAGAGTCAAAGAGACTCTTTTTTGGCTTTAGACTGTTTCATATACTTTTCGCCCAATAACGCTAGATTTTTCTTATTATTTAGCACTAATGACAATCGTTTTTCCAATTAGGTCATGAAGAGCTTGTTTTCTTTTTGTAAAGAAAATCATAAGGTAACCAATATAAAATAGACTTGAAAGAAAAATCATTATAAAATATCTACTAAATGCTCTTATAAAATGCACTTTTTCCCCATCAAGGGTAGAGACTTTTAACCCGAATAACCTTTTACCTATTGTTGCTTGCCATTTAGATGAGTGTAATACACTAAAATAGATTGCCCCAGTAGCTAAAGTAACTGTCATATAGGCTGTTTGATTTGATACAGAAAACACATTAAAAGTCGCTAGTACAGAAACAATCAAACTTAAAACTATAGTATCAATTAAGTATGCACCTAATCGACTAACAAATGATGCTAGGTTTACTTGATTACTAGTCAATTCCATCATTAAGCCTCCTAATAAAATTGCTCGGAATAAATTATATCAAGATAACGAATGGAATTGATTTATTTTATCTTTTTTGTATTTTCTTACAACACACGTACGAACTATTTCATTCACCACTTTTCATATATTCCATATTATCGCTATCAACATCCCAAAGAAGAGAGTCTTATTTTAAAACGAAGGGGAAAATGATAGTATTAACGTATTACTACTAGGGGGAGAAAAATCTTGAGATACATAAACGACAGAGTAGAAGAAATTGAAATTTCCGGCATACGTAAATTTTTTAATTTAGTTGCCCCATATAAAGATGTTATTTCATTAACCATCGGACAGCCAGATTTTCCTACACCTGCCCATGTAAAAGAGGCGGCCAAAGTCGCTATAGATCGTGATTTAACGGTTTACACTCATAATGCAGGGTTCATGGAAGTGAGACAAGCCGCTTGCGACTATGTTAAGAACAAATATGGACTGACTTACAATGCAGAACAAGAGGTAATTATCACAACAGGAGCAAGTGAAGCGATTGATATTGCTTTAAGAACGATACTAGTGGAAGATTGTGAAGTCATTTTACCTGGACCTGTATACCCTGGCTATGAGCCGATTATTAAACTTTGTGGAGCTAAACCTGTCTACGCCGATGTATCAAACCATCAGTTCAAACTGACTGCTGATGTTCTGGAACAATATATAACAGACCAGACTCGTTGTATCATATTAACGTATCCCTCAAATCCAACGGGCGTCACCTTGTCGAAACAAGAACTACAGGACATTGCAAATCTTTTGAAAGAAAAAAATATACTAGTAGTCGCAGATGAAATCTACAGTGAACTTGTTTATGACCAAACTCATACAAGCTTGTCATCTTTTTTAAGGGAACAAACGATTGTTATTAATGGCTTATCAAAATCCCATTCAATGACTGGCTGGAGAATCGGCTTCTTGTTCGCACCAGCAGTGATTTGTCAGCAAATTTTGAAGGTACATCAATATAACGTCACATGTGCCTCTTCCATTTCGCAAATGGCAGCATTAAGCGCATTAACAACTGGTTTTTCTGATCCTGTATCGATGAAGGAAGAATACAGAAAACGCCGAGATTATGTGTACGGACGATTATTGAAATTGAACTTGGAAGTAACGAAACCTGATGGTGCCTTTTACTTTTTTGTCAAACTTCCGAATGGATATACTTCTTCCTTCGACTTCGCCTTACAACTTGTTCAACAAGCAAAGGTTGCTGTCGTTCCAGGAAGTGCTTTTTCATCATACGGCGAAGATTATTTCCGATTGTCTTATGCGTATTCGATGGAAACATTAGAAGAAGGATTAAATCGTTTAGAGACATTCTTACAGCAATAACAGATAATAGATTTATTAAGTCGTAACTATTCAGCGGCTGGATTTAAAAATTTTAGCTCTGTTATTATTTGTTATTGACCTTCACTGCGGGCGGTGACTCCTGTGGGATAAGCGTGCAGGCCGATACACCGCAGGAACTTTGCTCCTTAGGAGGATTGCGCATGCCCCACGGAAAGCGTCCGCCCGTAGTGGAAATCAACAATAACCTTTAACATAGCCATTATTTTAAAGACTATATTTTCGGAAGGGCTGCTCCCTGCATAGAAAAACGTAAGTAATGAAATAGATGGGTTTCGCTCTAGGATTTGGGCGACATTTTACAAAATAGTAAGTGAATCGCTATGATTTTAACCAATAATATAACAAGCAAAAAAGCACTGAATAATCAGTGCTTTTCATATGAATTTTATTTCGTTTTTATGCCGCTGTGAATTAATTATTGGGCAATTCGTCAGTTTTTACCCAATGAGCATATTGCTCCCAAGTTAATCCTAAATATTCATGTAATTGTAGCTCTGACTCGCCTTCATGCCACTTTTCAATTAAATCATGAATAGTCTCGCCCGTTACCTTTGCCATGTTCTATCCTCCTTTTAGTTACTTCACAGTTTGTTTCTACCGCGTTATTGATATTTATGATTATTAAATATCTTTTTTTCAAACAGGGATAAAACAGCCTCATTGTACATTCGCATAATCGTGCTGAAATATATGCGATTTTGTGTGGGATTTTTTAAAAACGTTGATATAACAGGGAAAAAGGCATTTCAACTTGACGCTGAAATGCCTGCGTTTTTAGGTGCTAAAACGTTATTTTGTCCCCCAAAAGAGAACTAGTTATTACTAGAGGCTTCTTTATAATGAAAAGGCAATTGTAAACAAAGTGAACTCAATCCTTGAATTTACTAGCATAGCTACTACGTTTAAGACTTCCAATATTTATATAAAGCTTGTGTTCCACTGTCTCCTTCTCCTTGTTCATTGAGGCGTTCGTACATACTTTTACTCAATGACAGGCCTGGCGTTTCCATATCCATTTCCTTCGCTTCTTCTAAAGCAATTTGCATATCTTTAATGAAATGCTTAATGAAAAAACCTGGAGAGAAATCTTCATTCAAAATTCTCGGAGCTAAATTGGACAGGCTCCAACTAGAAGCAGCACCAGTTGAAATACTTTGCAGCACTTTATCTGGTTCAAGTCCCGCTTTTTCAGCGTATACTATCGCTTCGCAAACCCCTACCATATTGGAGGCAATGACAATTTGATTACACATTTTTGTATGCTGACCAGAGCCTGCTGGACCTTGATAGACAATGTTTTTCCCCATTGTTTCAAGAAGCGATTTCACATCATTGAAATCATTTTCTTCTCCACCAACCATAATTGCAAGCGATGCATTTTTAGCGCCGATATCTCCTCCGGAAACTGGAGCATCAAGCACCTTCATTCCTTTTTTCTTACCTTCTATGAATAGCTTCTTAGCCAATGAAGGCTTTGAAGTTGTCATATCAATTATATATGTACCTTCTTTGCCATTGGTAATAACACCATTTTCCCCAAGGTAAATCTCTTCAACATCTTTCGGATAGCCGACAATCGAAATGATTACATCCGCTTTTTCTGCAAGCTCCTTAGGTGATTCCGCCCATTTGGCTCCTGCCTCCAATAGTTCTGCTGCTTTTTCCTTCGTACGCGTATAAACAACTAAAGGAAAACCTGCCTGCAAAATATGAAATGCCATACTTTTTCCCATTACGCCTGTTCCGATAAAGCCTACTACACGATCATTTGAAATATTCCCCATCATAAAAACACCTCACTGAAAAAGTTTGCATGAATACGATTAATAATCCATTCGAATGCTTGATTAAGATTAATTATATCATATGGCAAGAAAACTCCTGCTTTTGAACTTCTCTAGTATTCCCTTCTAATCGCAGAGTTTTAAGAAAAAATCCACGCAAAACCTGATATGACAAACAACGTGTCTCCTAAAACAATCCTTTTTGTTAAATCCTATTGTTGATTTTCACTGCGGGCGGACGCTTTCCGTGGGGCATGCGCCAATCCTCCTCGGAGCAAAGCTCCTGCGGTGTATCGGCCTGCACGCTTATCCCACAGGAGTCGCCGCCCTCCGTTATAATCAACAGCAAAAGATAACAGAGCCTTTGTTAAAAACGGCTGTAGCTCTACTCTTTGTCATAGGAGCAAATTACTGATTATAACGTATGTTTCGCTCTTTTAGAAATAACTTCAATGTTTCAATAAACTTCAACGTGGCTGGTGATAACTTTTTTAGTGAAGGGGTAGCTAAACCGATCGTTCGATAATGGTCTCCTTCTAAATCAATTACTTTGACTCCATTTACAAAATTAGCAAACGCCATCTTAGGTAATATCGATACCCCTAGCCCGTTTCTAACCATCGCCATGATTGTTTGATCTTCTACAACCTCATATTTGACGTTTAATTTCGTTCGATATGCCTTTAGAATTCTATTTACATCATTGTCAGTTCCCCATTTCGGCATAATAAAAGGTTCATCTTTTATGTCTTCAATCGAAATGATTTCTTTATTACTTAACGGATGATTCATCGGTAATACACAGCAAATTTTATCTTTAGTTAAAGCAATCGTTTCGAAAGGATAGACGCTGGGAAGAGCTAAAAAGCTGATATCTACCGAACCATCAAGTAATCTTTGTTCGAGTTCATTGTACTCTACCCCTTCTAACAACTTAATTTCAATAGATGGAAAATTAAGTTGAAACTGCTTCATAATTGCAGGGAGCCAGTGAGAAGATACACTGCTAAACGTACCGATTTTAATCGTACCAACTTCTAAATGATTGATTAAAGCAATTTCCTGCTTTAGTTGTTCGTTATACATTAAAATATTTCGAATCGTCTTCAGCAGTCTTTCTCCGTTACTCGTCAGGCTAATGCCAGAACGATCTCTCTTTAGTAAAGTAAATCCCCATTCACTTTCCATACTAGAAATAGCATGACTTACTGCCGATTGCGTCAAACCAAGGTGTTCGGCAGCCTTTGTTAAACTACCAAGCTCAACAACTGAATTTAAAATTTCAAATTTTATTAAGGACATTGGCTTTCCTCTTTTGCATGAATTTTTTTCACACTAAATATTAAAAACATTCAATTTACTTATAGATAGGATGATCTTATAATAGCAAATAACGACTAATCGGAGCTACACTATCGTTTCATATCAAACAGGAAATGACATTATAGCGTTAGAACATGGGGGATTTTACACAATG